>Ga0156180_1031_pt1 | contig 68278 bp, 64 predicted proteins | sample RifCSPlowO2_12_FD_107833 | JGI IMG/M metagenome (GOLD analysis project Ga0156180, IMG submission 107833) | Burkholderiales bacterium RIFCSPLOWO2_12_FULL_61_40
CAATAATTTACATGTCTACATATCCGCACAAAAGAAAGCTCTAACGCATTGATTTCAAAGGAGATTTAGCCAAAAGCTGGGAAGAACTTCAGCTTAAAGAATCTGGTCCAGGGCCGCCTCCAGATGCGCCACCGTGCGGTCCGCATGGTGCAATTTTTCCAGACCAAACAGGCCGACGCGAAAGGTCATGAAGTCGGCAGGTTCGTCGCACTGCAGCGGCACGCCGGCTGCGGTTTGTAGGCCCTGGCCCAGGAACTTTTTGCTGGACTGAATACCTGCATCTTCGGTGTAGCTCACCACCACGCCGGGGGCCTGAAAACCGGGGGCGGCCACGCTGGGGATGCCCCGGCTCTCGAACAAGGCGCGCACCCGCGTGCCCAGGGCGATTTGCTCGGCGCGCACTTTCTCAAAGCCGTAGGCGCGTGTCTCTTGCATCACCTCGCGCAGGCGGGTGAGTGCGTCGGTGGGCATGGTGGCGTGGTAGGCATGGCCACCGCCTTCGTAGGTTTCCATGATCTGCAGCCATTTTTTCAGGTCGCAGGCAAAGCTGGTGCTGGTGGTGTTGTCGATGGCGGCACGGGCGCGTGCACTCAACATGACCATGGCGCAGCAGGGCGAACCGCTCCAGCCTTTTTGGGGTGCGCTGACCAGCACGTCCACCCCGGTGGCTTCCATGTCGACCCACATCACCCCCGAGGCAATGCAGTCCAGCACCAGCAGGCCGCCCACGGAGTGCACGGCATTGGCCACAGTGCGCAGGTAGTCGTCGGGCAGGATCATGCCGGCGGCGGTTTCCACATGCGGGGCGAACACCACATCGGGTTTTTTCTCCAGGATGGTGGCCACCACTTCTTCCACCGGGCAGGGCGTCCAGGGCGCGTGTTTGGCGTCGCCGACACGGCGGGCCTTGAGTACGGTGGACTCGGCGGGGATGCGTCCCATGTCAAAAATCTGGGTCCAGCGGTAGCTGAACCAGCCGTTGCGGATGACCAGCACTTTTTTGTCGGTGGCAAACTGGCGCGCCACGGCTTCCATGCCAAAAGTGCCACTGCCCGGCACCAGCACGGCGGAGGGGGCGTGGTACACCTCTTTCAGGATACTGGAAATGTCTTTCATCACGCCCTGAAAGCGCTGCGACATGTGGTTGAGGGCGCGGTCGGTGTAAACGACCGAAAATTCTAGCAACCCGTCCGGGTCGATCTGGGGCAAAAGTCCTGGCATGCATACCTCCTGTGTCGCGTGCATTGGCACATAGAAACGATCAGGAGGCAGCTTAGCATGCGTGGGCTGCCCTCAAGCCAATCAAACCGGTCTGGATGCGCGCCAGTTGCGAATTGCCCGGTACACCGTCATCGCCACGGACAGGGAGCGGACGATGAGGGTCAGGCGTTGCGCACCCACCATCGGCAAAGCCAGGCCCACCAGCGTGCCCGCCAACGGTGCGGCCCATGCCGCGCGTTCGGGAGCCACGGGCGGTGCGAAGATGGCGCGCACCTGGCGCACGGCGATGGTGAGCCGAATCCGGTCCAGGTCGGACTTCAAGACCAGCAGGGCCTTGCGCTCGGCGTATTCGTCCAGTTTGTTCATGGCGCTGGGGTGGCTTCCTGGGGCTTGGTGGACTGCGGGGCCGACATTTGGGCCGTGATGGCGGCGCGGTCCTTGTCCAGTTCGGCCAGGGTGGCGGCAAACGGAATGCCTCCGTTGCGGCGGACCGCACTGGAGCGTTGGAGCAGCAGTGCACCCATGGCGATGCACACCAGGGTGGGTGCCAGGATGGCGGCGATGCGGTTGGTGTCCCAGAAATACACCATGAGGAGTGCGCCCACGCCCAAGACACCAAAGACGATCAGCAGTACCCCGGAAAAGAGCAGGCCGAGCCGCACATACAGGCGCTCGCGCTCTTCGGCCAGCTCGATGCTGGCCAGCTCCAGGCGGGTGCGCAGCAGCTCCATTGCGCTGTTGGCCACCCGCGTGGCGGAGGCTTTCAGGCCGGTGGCTTCAGAATCCTGGGGGGCGTTCATGCCGGTGTGTGCAGTGTTTAGCGGCGGTTCATCAGCAGGCCCACCACCAGGCCGACGGCTGCGGCAATGCCGATCGATTGCCAGGGGTTCTCGTGCACGTATGCGTTGGTGGCTTTTTGGGCGGCCTTGGCGCCGTCGATGGCCTTGCCTTCCAGCTCTTGCAGACGCAGCTTGGCGGCCAGCAGCTTGGCTTCCACTTCCGAGCGCAGTGCGCGGGCGGTGTCGCCGCTTTCATTGCCGGAGCGCTTCAAAAGAACTTCCGCCTCCGTGAGCATGGATCCGAAGTCTTCTACCAAATTGTCGATGGTGGCCATGTGACATATCTCCTGAAAAAGGGTGATTGGCATTGTAGATGAGGGCCCGTGCGCCGCCATGTTCAAATGCTGCCATGACTTTAGAGACCCGCCCCTCATGAACCCCGACGCACAAAAACTCTGGCGTGCCCCGCAGTGGGCCTTCGCTGTTCTGCTGGCCCTCTTGGGCATGCTGGGGCCGTTTTCCATCGACACCTATTTGCCCGCGTTTTCCGGCATCGCGCAGTCGCTGGACGCGTCCGCCGTGCAGATGCAGCAAACCCTGTCGGCCTATTTGTTCGGCTTTGCCTTCATGAGCCTGTTCCATGGCGCCATCTCCGACAGCTTTGGCCGCCGCCCCGTGGTGCTGTGGGGCTTGACCGTGTTCACGCTGGCCTCGGTGGGCTGCGCCTTGTCGCAAAGCATTGGCCAGCTGATTTTTTTCCGCGCCGTGCAGGGCCTGTCCACCGGCGCCGGCATTGTGGTGTCGCGCGCCGTGATCCGCGACATGTTCCCGCCCTCGCAGGCGCAAAAGGTGATGAGCCAGGTCACCATCTTTTTTGGCGTGGCCCCGGCTATTGCGCCCATGGTCGGCGGCTGGCTGTTGGTGCACACCAGTTGGCAGGCGATTTTCTGGTTTCTGAGCGGGGTGGGGGTGGTGCTGTGGGTGGCCAACTACCGGCTGCTGCCGGAAACCCTGCACCTCACGCAGCGCCAGCACTTCAATGTCAAAAACCTGCTGGCTGGCTACTGGCAGCTGGGCTCTGACCCGCGTTTTGTGCTGCTGGCGCTGGCCAGCGGCGTGCCCTTCAACGGCATGTTTTTGTATGTGCTGAGTGCGCCGGTGTTTCTGGGGGAGCATTTGGGTCTGCAGCCCCAGCAGTTTTTCTGGTTCTTCATCCTCACCATCAGCGGCATCATGGGCGGTGCGCTGGTGAGCGGCCGGGTGGCGGGCAAACAAACGCCTAAGCGTCAGATCCGCAATGGTTTTGCCATCATGCTGGGCATCGGGGTGCTGAACCTGGTGGCCAACGGGCTGTTCAAGGCCCATGTCAGCTGGGCGCTGTTTCCGATTGCCATTTTTGCCTTTGGCTGGGCGCTGATGGTGCCGGTGGTGACCTTGCTGGTGCTGGACCTGCACCCCGAGCGCCGGGGCATGGCCTCCAGCCTGCAGATGTTTGTGGGCTCGACGGCCAACGGCTTGGTGGCCGGGGTGATTGCACCGCTGGTGATGCACTCCACCGTGGGGCTGGCCACGGCCTCTTTGCTGATGATGAGTCTGGGTTTGTGTTCCTGGGTGTACATCCGGCGGCGCTGGCCGGACATTGGGCAAAGTATTTCGCACACCTGACAAGGTGGCAGCCCCACCCCTGCGGGCGCCATGAACAGCACCAGGCGAAGCGGTTGTCCCATCCAACCCACGTCGTGCGCATTGCCGCAGCGAGGGACCGGTTCCTGCATCCGCGGATCAAGCCGCCCGCTGGGCTTCAATGGTGGCAAGCCGAAGGTGCTGCGGATATGCCTTCAGCAGCTCTTCGAGGCCAATCACCTCCTCAATGTGGTGCACTCCCGGTGGGATGCTGCGAGCCAACAGTCTGGCAGTCACATAGGCCGCCACCAGCGCCGTGCTGAACGCTTCACCGTCTCCATGCACGGCATAACTTGCATGCTGGTCCGCATGGCTGGTGGCATCGACCTGCACCAGGAACCTGGCGCTGCCGAGTGGAAAGCGGTCCGCCGCCCAGGCCAGGGCCTTCGCCAGGCCAGCCACGCGCAGGAGACGGGTCGGCCCCAGGCGTGCCATGCAGGCGAATGCTTGCGTGACGAGCCGGGAGTCAAAACACAACCAGGTCGCGGCCGAGTCCACCGCCAGCGTTCGGGGGACGGTGTGCTGGTCCGAAAAATCGAAGCGGTACGTCCTCCTCCTGCCGTAGGGCGCCCCGAACTGTCCGATCCGCGATTCGCCGAAGGCGCGCACCACCTTGCGCCCGGCAGCGGTCAGCACGGTGAAGTCGCGGCCCAGATTCTCCAGCGTCCAGCGGATCGCGGCTTGCCCGTGTACCTCGCCAGCGCCAAGGACGACAGAAATGTCCGCATGCCGAAGGGGCCCCAGGCGGTCGAGGGCCCAGCGGGTCAGCAGATTGGTGAGCCCTGGCGCGACGCCGACGCTCAGGATGGCGCTGGAGCGCACCTCTCCCGCCGAGCCCCATAGGCAATGGATGTTGTGCAGGACCGAGGCCGTCGCCGAAATATCGACATAGTGGACTCCGGCGGCCAGACACTGCGCGGCGAACCGCGCACTGGCCTCCTCGACGCAGTTCACCAGAACGTCCACGCTGGGCAGAAGGCCTGCGGATACCAACGATCCGCCAGCCTCCAGCTCAACGGCCTCCACACGCGGCCCCAAGGGCCGGGCGAATGCCCTGGCCCGCTCCAGGCTGCGCCCGGCGACCAGAATCGCGCAGTCGCTGTGCAGCAGCAGAGCCCGGACGATGGCGCCCCCGACGGCGCCATAGCCTCCCAGGACCAGCACGGTGTGGCCCGTGCGTCCGGGCGCCGCACTCACGGGGAAGTTCATGCCGGAATTTCGGGCTGCGTCTGTGGGATTCGAAGTGGGGTGGTTGGGCATGGAGTGACAATTCTCCCGGGCGGTGCCGGGCATCAAAGGGTTGGTGTAGCGCGAAGTTCAACGCGAGCATTGCGCGGGCTTCGGCCCAAGCTGTCAGGCGCAGGAGTGACGAGGGGAAAACCGAACCGTCGGCGAGCGGATATCAGCAGTGCAAACGCCAGTGCCGCAACGGCGAGCGCGGCCAGCATGCCGGGGTAACCGAGGCGGTCAAGCAACAGCCCGGCCGGCGGCGCGATCAAGATCCGGCCGAGCGTAAACAGGCTGGCCTGCAGGCCATAGTCGGCTGCCCGCCAGCCATCGCGGGCGAATTCCATCATCAGCGCGAAGGCGAATGTGGAAGCCACGCCCATGGCGAGCGCGAGGAATGCGGCGGCGGCCACCAGCCAGGTTTGCGACCCGTACCCGGCAGCGGCGGCCAGCAGTACGAGCGCAAGGGCATTCGCGCCAGCGGAGAGCGGTAGTGCCCGGAGCACGCGCGCGCGCGGCACAAGACCGGCGGCGAAACTCGCCAGCGCCCCAAGGGCGCCACCGCCGACACCGGCGATCCAGGCGACCTCGGTTGCCGCAAAGCCGCGGTCGAGCAGCAGTGGCTTGAGATAGATCCAGGCGGCGGCCACGAAGGGAAAGTAGCCGAGCAGCGCCACGGTCCAGATGCCTGCCCCGGCCTGACGGAAGAAGCCGCACCACACGGCGAGCGGCGCCGAGCGGCGGGGGCAGGAGACGTCTTCATCCTCGTGGACGAATCCAAGCAGCCCCAACGCCGCGACCAGGCAGAGGCCCAAGAACAGGAAGGGCGTCGTCCAGTCAAAAGCCTGCTGTACCAGCAGCATCGCGCCACCGCCCACCACCGCCCCCGCGAAAGTGGCGGCTGCGCGCACGCCGCCGGCGCGGGGGCGTTCTTCGGGGGGAAACAGCCTGATGGCCAGCGCATTGACCGGGATGTCCGCCCAGGTGGCGCACAGGGCGGCCAGCAGCGTCAGCGCGAAGAGGATGCCTTTGTGGGTATCCGCCCCCAGCGCGGCCAGGGACAGCAGGGCCAGGAGATAGCCGCCGCCGGTCAGCCACGCCCAGTGCAGGTAAGGACGGTGTCCCGAGCGCCAGCGCTCGATTGGCAAGGCCAGAAACAGCTTGAATACGGCTGGCAGGCCCGCCAGCTGGAAAAGCCCGATTTCCGCACCCGACCAGCCCTGCTGCCGCATGACGAGCGGCAGCCCCAGCCAGAGATAGACGGCCGGGGCCGTCAGCGCGAAGTTGATCCAGCCGAACAGCACATGGTGCGCGCGCATGCGGGAGATGGCCATGTTCATGCGTCCTTGCGGGCGACGACGACCTGCAGCGGCGCCATCGGAAACAGGGCGCAGGCAAAGGTCTCGATGCGGCAGAAACCGAGGCGCCGCAGCGCCGCCGCCATGTCGCCCTGGCGGCCGACATGGCGCCCCTGCATCAGCATGGGCAGGTAATACTGCAACACCTCGGCGGCTGCGGCCGGCTCGTCGCCGATCTCGGCGTGCGCGCAGACCAGTGCGCCGCCCGGCCGCAGCGCCGCCAGAATCTTGCGCAGGACCGCCTCGGTATCCGGCACGAAGTGGAGCACTGAGGAACACCAGACGAGGTCGTAATCGCCGCCGCCAACACGGCCGATAGCGTCGATCGCCAGGTCGCCGCCGAGCACGGAAAGCCGGTCGGCAAGGCCGCTGGCGGCGATGTTCTCTGTCGCCACCGCCACCGCTTCGGGGAAATCGAAGACCACGCCGCAAAGCCCGCTCTGCCGCCGCGCCAGTTCGATGGCCACCCAGCCAGGGCCGCCGCCCAGATCAAGCAGATTCGCCGCCGCCGCGAACTCCGGTACGCGCAGCATGATCTCCAGCGCGGCCGGTACGGTGGCCGCATGCTGGTCCTGGGCCAGTTGTCCGCGCGCGGCCGTGGCCCACTGCTCGGCCATGCGTTCGAGGGCCTGCCCGCCTTCGGCTTGCGCCCCCTGTTGCACCTGTTCCTGCAGCAGACCGGCAGCCTGTAACAGGCGCGCTTGGCGGTAGCGCCAGGCGTCGCCGGACCAGGCAGGGGAGGCCGCCAGGAAATACGCGCGCCCGACCTCCGCGAGGCGGTACACGGGCTCCGAACCCCCGATCCGGTCCAGGGCGGGGCGCGCGGATCGCTCCAGCAGTCCCATGGCCCACAGCAGTTCGAGCAGGTGTGCGGTGTTTCTGGAATTCAGACCGAATTGCACTGCCAGTTCGTCGGGGGTTCTGGGCTCGGGCAGATGCTCGAAGATGCCCAACGACAGGGCCGTGTTCAGTGCTTGCGCCTGGATGGGCGCAGCGGCCAGATCCCAGTAGCGTCGCAGCGGGTGTTTCTGTTCAGGATTCATGTGTTTTGCTCTGTTTTACATGCGCCAGGTCAGCCGCACGCCCAGCTCGCGCGGCGGGCTGTAAATGGTGGCGATGCCATTGAGACAGCCGATGGTGTCGTACGTTTTGTTCCCGGCGTTATGGACATAGGCGGACAGCTCGGTGTGTCCGAAGGTGTAGCCCGCCATCAGGTTGACGACACCGTACCCGGCACGGCCATAGTTGTTCGCGGCGTCGAGATAAACCTTGCTGGCGCCATTGAGGTGAGCCTGGGCGTACCAGCCTTGCGCTGCGTCGTAGCGCAGGCCGAGGTGTCCGGTGGCATCCGGTGCGAGCGGGTTGTGCTTGTCCTTGTAGTTGTTGGCGCCGTCCTGAAACTCGCGAAAGCGGGTGTGATTCAGTCCCAGGGCAGCCTGAATCTGCCAGCCCGAGCCAAGCAAGTACCGTAACTCAGCCTCGACGCCCACCGGACGTGCCGACGCCGCATTGGTGAGGAACATTTGACCGGGCAAGCCGATCTGCTGGACCTGCATGTCCTGCACGTCCATCAGGTAGACCGCCGCGCCGTAGCGCAGCCGCCGCTCCAGGAGCCGTCCCTTGGCGCCGAGTTCGAAGGAGCGCACCCGTTCCGGCTGGTAACGCCGATAGGCCTCGGGTGCAAAAGCATTGAAACCGCCTGCGCGAAAGCCGTCCGCGACGCTGGCATAGACTTGCGCATCCTGGCGCCATTGGTATTGCAGGGCCAGCTTGGGCGAGAAGTGGGTCCACCCGCGCGACTGTTCGCCGCCTCCAGCCAGGGTGAAGCGCACCTCGTCTTGCTCGATGCGGCCGCCGACGGTGGTCGACCACCGATCCGCCAGCGGGATGCTCCAGTGGGTGAAAAGTGCCGTCGAGTTGCCTTTTTGCGTGGCGGAGGTCGTAGTCGTCCCCAGCGGAATTTTCTGCCCGAAGCGCAGATCGTGATCGTCGCGGTCTGCGTAGAATCCCGCCAGCCACTGCGCCTGGCCCCACTGGCCCTCCAGGCGGAGTTCCTGCGACAAGGTCCGGAAATGGTGGTCCCGGCTCACATGCTGCAGGTCCGCAGGCATGAAGTCGATGTCCTGCTTGATGCGGTCGGTGAATTCGTTGTTTGCCGTGACTGAGCGTAGACGCAGGCCGGATACCAGCTCGTGCGATACGTCGAGCGACACGGTGCGCGCCGTCGAGCCGTTCCAGCTGTCGGTGCCGGAGCGAACCGTGCCGCGCGGCGCCGTTGCCGCCCCCCACAGCGAGCCTTGGTCGCGGTATTCCTGTTGGGCATAGCGCAGCGTGGCATCGGTTCGCTGATCGGGCGTCCAGCGCAGCGCCAGGCGGCCATTGCGGCGTTCGCGGTCGTCCTCCTTGTGCCCCTTGAAAGCGTTGTCGATGAAGCCGTCCTGCCCGAAGAACTCACCGGCCACACCCAGGTAGAGCGTATCTTGCACCAGCGCGTGGCTGGCATCGAAGCGCAGCACACGCTTGTTGCGGTTGCCGACCTCGGCGGAAACGACGGCATAGGGATCGTTCCCCGGCTTGCGCGTGACGATGCTGACCACGCCGGCCTCGGCATTGCGTCCGTACAGCGTGGACTGCGGCCCGCGCAGCACCTCCACCCGCTCGATACCCAGCAGATTGTCGTCAAAACCCTGTCCTCTCAGGGTCGGGACACCGTCGACCACGAGCGCGACCGAGGACGAAAACCCCATGGTGTTGGCCGTCAGGCCGCGCATCACCGGCGGTTGCAGGCCCGATTGCCCGGATGCCTGAAAGGTGAAGCCGGGCGTCATCCGGGCCACGCCTTCAAGGCTGTCGATGCCTGCGGCCTCCAGTTCATCGCCGCTGAATGCGGAAACGCTGGCGGGGACGCGCTCCAGCGCTTGCGGCTGCTTGTTCGCCGTGACCGTGACGACCGGCAGTTCCGGCTCTTGCGGCGGCTGCGCGGCGGCAGGCAGGACCGCGCTTATCAGCGCCAGCAGTCCGGCTGCGCGAGGGGAAATCGTGGGCATCGCTTGCTTTCCTTGGGTTCTGTATGGGCTCTATGTTATTTGCAAATGAGAACTGTTCTCATATAAAATCGATGGCGTTCAGGAGGATTTCGTATGCAAACGGGAGCAAAGCGAGGTGTGGCGCCATGACTGACTTCGTGCGCGCAACGGACGCGGCAGACCCTGGCGCCTCGGGACCGGGCGCGAGGCGCGTGGCCTTGCCCGACCGCTTCGGCGATTGCTGGATTGAGCGCACCGCGCTCGACGATGGGCTGGCCGTGGTGCGCTCCCACTACCTCCCCACCCGGGAACTGGCCGAAGAAACCGTCCTGAGCGGCGGCGGACCGACGCTGGTGATCACCTTCGGCCTCTCGGGCGAGTCCGGCTTTGTTGCGAAGGACGGGTTGCGCCTGCGCTTTCGGGCCGGGCATACGACACTCACCGCTTTCAACGAGAGCCGCGGCGAACGCCGCTTCAATGGGGAAACGGCGGTACGCCAGTTGCGGCTGATCCTGAGCGGGGCGGCGCTCTCGCGCTATCTGGGCGAAGCGGCCGTGGCGCGCCTCGCCAATCGCAACGGGGTGCGCCCGCTGGGCGAGTACACCACCGCAGCGTGGTGCAGCACATTGCTCCGACCGCTATTGGCACCCGGAGAGACGACGCCGCTGGACCTGCATATCGCCGCGTTGACACTGGCGGCCGAACACCTGCGTCCGCTCATGTCGGCTTCGGCGCCTGCCGCCCCGTCCGCATGCCTGAGCACCGCCGACATCGAGAGACTCACGCGCGCCCGCGATGTGATGCAAAGCCACATGGACCGTCCGCTGACAATTGCCTACCTCAGCGCCACGGTCGGGCTCAACGAGTGCAAGTTCAAGCAGGGCTTTCGGGACCTGTTCGGCGCAACGCCGCACCAGTTCCTGCTCGAAATACGCATGCGGCGCGCCCGTGTGTTGCTGCAATCCGGAAGCCAGGTGGCGCAGGCGGCCTACGCCGTCGGCTACCAGCACCCGGCCAGCTTCAGCGCCGCCTTTGCGCGGCACTTCGGACAGACGCCGAAGTCAGTGGGGCCGGAGCGCGGGGCGACACACGGGATGGGCAAAGATCCGCGGCACTGACGCGAGGCGTGTTGCCGAAGCATTCATTAATGCTGCATGAATGTACAGTTGTGTGCCTTAAGCCATGCCCAAAAGGCGTTGCACCATGCACGCAACCACCGGCAGCGGTGCTTTGCCTGGAGCTGTCTGCGTCAGGGGGGAGCTCACGGGGTAGGCCAGCACGTCACCCAGGTTGTCGGCCCGTGCGCACCACAGCAGTTGGGTGAAGCCTGCACCATGAAACATTGCCCGCCACCTCACCTGTGGACGCGGGCTTGCCCCGCGTCCACAGGTGAGGCTTCACGCTAAGATCTGTACCCCAATAATCGGCAAACCAACCGCACAGGGAACAATCATGCTCGATCCATCCAGCGGCTTTCCAGCAAGCCGTAGCACACACGTTCACCTGATTGCGTAAACAAGGAAAGGAAAGAGACCATGTTGCGCTACATCGCACCCGTCCTGATCACCTTCTTCACCGCAGCGCCCGCTCCCGCGCAGGCGCAATCCACCGAGCGCTGGAGCGGCAACCCGGTCTACACCGAACAGTGGTCGCAGGCCACTACCCAGGGGGCGGGCGACTTGCAGGCGACGCAGCCCGGCAAGCTGCAGGAGGTGGCCCAGGGGGTCGGCCATACGGCCGGCTACATGGCGCATTGCGGGCTCGACACCACGGCACTGCAGGCCGCCTTTGACGATCTGCTGGCCCGCCTGAACGTGGCGCCCGACGAGCGCGCCCGGCAGGTCGCTACACGCAACGCCGCCCGTGCGGCGGCCCGGCAGCAGGCGGCGGCCTCCGGCAAGGTCCGCCAGGGGGCGTGTCCGTCGGCCGTCCTGGACACCGTGCGCAAGGGGCACGCACAGGTGATTGACAGCCTGGGCCGGATCACGCCCGAAGCCCTGGCGGCGGCCGAGGGCCGACCTGTCACCCTCAGCTATGGCGGCCAGATCGCCAACCGGGCCGTGGGCGTCTCGTCGACGGCCGATCTGTCGCTCACCTTCGCAGGTGAGCGGTTGACCGGCTTCCTGCGCACGCAGCCCCCGCTCTACGCGACGGGACCGCTGAGCGGGCGCGTCGTGGGCGACCAGTGCACGCTGCGCGGTCGCATGCAGGAGGGTTTCGACATCGAAGTCAGCGGCACCTGTGGCGCGGGCCGCTTCGATGGCAGCTACACGGTGATGGTCAACGGGCAGCCCCAGAACGGCACCTTTGCCATGATGCGCACTGCCGCCGCCGCCACCTCCGGTGCGGCGCCCGCCGCCGCGGGTTCCGGCAGAACGGCTGTGGCGAGCTCCGGGGCGTCGGCCAGCGATTTTTCGGCCCTGCCGATGGTGGACGGCGCAAAGGTCCCCGGCCGCACGGAGATCCGCAGCGGCTGCGACAAACGGTTCGCCAGCCGCAGCGGCCCCAGCGTGCCGATCCGCTGGTACGGCATCACCGAGACCGTCACGCTGATCGGACAGCGGACGGACGGCGACTTGTGCGCGCTCTACAAGGACGGCAGCTCGGAATGGATCGCCGCCGACCGCGTCATGACCGCCGCCCAGAAGCAGACCCACGACCAGGGCATGCAGGCCCTTGGGGCCGGACTGCAGCGCCAGTCCGGCGGGCCCGAGGCGGCCCTTGGCAATGCCCACGGCATGATGGACAAGCAGCGGGAAACCGGCAACGCGCTCCACCGCGAGACTCAGGAACAGTATCGGCAGACCGAGCGGCACTACGAGGACCGGCGGCGCCAGTAGGACGTCAGTGCTGGTGCATGGTGGCGACGTCAGCATGAACCGCCAGGGCGTGGCGGCAGATTTTTTAGGCGGCGGATGGGATTGGTTTTTGACGGGCTGGAAGGCAGTGCTTACCTCGTTCAGATGAACCGTCCACTGGGCTATCGTTCAGACCAAATGAAACGTCGAAAGACGGAACGTAGGCCAAAGAGATGCAGGGTTACGAACACAGCGGCTTCTCGGTCGATGTCGGCGGGTGCATTGAGGCACACGACCGCGCTGCTCTGGAGCGCTTGCTGAGCTAAAGAGAGGCGCCAAAGTGGCCGAGCTGGTCCTCACGCCACTGGAGCTGATCGATCGCATCGCGGCCCTGGAGCCACCACCTCGCACCCACCGGCATCGGTACTTGGGTGTGCTGTACCTGTGGCTGCGCTCGCTGCAGACGCAGCCGCTCAGTGGGGAGACCTTCAGCCTCTTGCCGGACGAACAGCGCCGTGGCGACAGCCTGCACCAGATGCTGGAGCGCCTGGGTGCCCGGCTGGGGCCGCAGCAGGTGCTGTGCGTGCGCCCCCAGGCCGGCCACCGGCCCGAGCGCATGCAGCAGTGGCGGCCCTGGTCGGCGGCTGAGGGGATAACTTTTGCTACAAAAAAAGGAGCTGCTTGCGCAATGAATACGGGGGATGGAGGCCTAAAACACCATGAATTCTCGGACGATTTGGCCCTGTACCCCAGCTGGTTGCTGGCCGCCCCGCTCAGGCTGCTGGTGCAGGCGGGGTGCCCGCAGTACCAGGGCCCACTCACCCTGCTGGCCGGGCCGCAGCGGGTGGAGTCGGGCTGGCTGGAGGACGGCGCGGCCTGCGCGACTACTTTGTGGCGCGCAGCGTGCAAGCCGGGCTGGTGTGGATTTACCGCGACCGGCTGGGCAGGCCAAGGCAGTCAAGGTGGGGGCTGGTGTCTGCACGGCCTGTTTGCCTGACCCCGAGCAAGTGGCGCCGATCACGCCGCCTGTTATTGCGTAGCGAGCCCTAAGCACCAGGTTTCAAACTCAGCGGCGGGCAGCGGGTGGCAAATGTGAAAGCCCTGCCCAAAATGGCAATGGTGCGACTTCAGGAAGTCCAGCGCCTCCTGCGACTCGATGCCGGTGGCCACCACCGACAGATTCAGCGAGGCGGCCATATTGATGACGCTTTCGGCAATCAGCGCGCTTTTGCAGTCGTGCCCCAGGTGCTGAACAATCGACTGGTCCAGCTTCACCACATTGAGCGGCCATTGCGTCAGGTGGTCCATGCTGGAGCAGCCGGCCCCGAAGTCATCCAGGGTCAGCAGCACTTTTTTCTCCCGAATCCTGCGCAGCAGGGCCAGGGTCTCTTCGAGGTGGTCGACCAGCATGCCCTCGGTAATTTCCAGCTCCAGGTCTTCGCCCTGCATGCCGTACTCCTCCATCACCTGCACCAGGTTTTTCAGGAAGTCGGGTTGGCGCAGCTGGCTCCCGGACAGGTTGACCGTGACCGGAAAGGCGCTAATCCCCCGCGCACGCCAGTGCTGCCACAGGCGCGCCGCTTCCTGCAAAATCCAGACCCCCAGGGCCGGCATCATGCCCGCCGCTTCCGACGCCGGGAGAAAACGTGCCGGGGGCACCGCCATGCTCGGCCAGCGGATCAAGGCTTCGGCTGCCACGGGTTTTCCTGTCGCCAGATCAACCACCGGCTGCACGTACAGCTCAAACTCGTGCAACTCCAGCGCCTGGTGGAGCCGGGCGCCAATACGCCGCGTCTCTTCGCTGCGCGCATCGAATGCGTGCTGGTAGAACTGGACGTTGTTGCAGCCGCGCTGCTTGGCCACATACATGGCCGCATCGGCATGTTTGATCAGGTCGTCGACGCTGGTGCCGTGCTGCGGGAAAAGGCTGATGCCAATGCTCGGTGTCACCTGCAGTTCGTGCCCGGCGACCAGGTAAGGCTGCCCGAGGCTGTCAAGGGCATGCAAGGCAATTTTGGCGGTCACCTCTTCGCTGCGAACCGGCGCCAGGACGGCCACAAACTCGTCCCCGCCCAGCCGCCCGACCAGATCCTCGGCGCGCATGCAGGCCGCCAGGCGCCGGGCCACCTCTTTCAGCACGGCGTCGCCGACATCGTGTCCGAAGCGGTCGTTGATTTGTTTGAAACGGTCGAGGTCGATGAACAAAAAAGCGGCCTGGTCCTGCACCCGGCGCTTGGCCGAGACCAGGCGCTCGGCGAAGGCGTAGAGCAGGGTGCGGTTGGGCAATCCCGTTAAGGTGTCATGCTGGGCCATGCGGCGCAAGCGCTCTTCATGCTCCTTGCGCTCGCTGATGTCGATGTTCACCCCCAGCATGCGCACCGCCTGACCGACCTCATTTTTGTAGACGATGGCGCGCCCGGCCAGCCAGTGCACCGTGCCATCCGGCCAGACCACCCGCCACTCGCCTTCGAAAGCTCCGCTGTGCAGCGACTCCCTGATCTGTTGTTCCAGGGCGGGTAGGTCCTGCGCATGGACCCGCGCGCGCCAGGCGTCGTACTGGCTCTCGAAGGCGTCTGCCGGTAAGCCATACAGCGCGGCAATTTCTGCCGACCACTGGATGGTGTTGGTGACAATGTCCCAATCGAAGGTGCCGGTGCGGCCGATCAGCTGGACCAGCCGCAAGCGTTCCGCCGTTTTTTGCAGCGCCGCTTCCGTGGCGTAGCGCACGCTGACATCGCGTATGACCACGGTGGCGAACAAGTCGCCGTCGCTCAGTACCTTGGAGATGGAGGCTTCCATCGGAAATTCCTCTCCATTGGCCCGTAGCCCTACGAGAGCCCGCAACGGTCCCATGGCCCGTGTTGTGTCGCCGCCGGCAATGAACTGGCGGAAATACCTGTCATGGGATACACGAAAACGCTCCGGGATGAAACGCTCGACCGTTGTGCCGATCGCACTGGCCGCGGAACAGCCGAACATGGCTTCTGCGGCACTGTTGAAAATTTCGATGCGTTGGTCCCGGTCGGTCGTGATGACTGCGTCCGTCGCCGTGGCCAGAATGCCGGAGCTGCGCCGCTCACTGCGGCGCAAATTTTTCTCCAGCTGATTGCGTATTTGAATCTCCCGTTCCAGTGCTATTTGTTTCTGGTGGAGCGCATCGAACCGCAGCCAGAGAAAGGCCACCGCGCCATGGGCATTGCGCACGGGGGTGCAGAGCACGCTCCAGTGGTGCGCCTTCAGGGCACCGCCTTGCGTGGCTGACTGGCGAACCGCGAACCGCTGCAAGAGTCTGTGGTCCGCCTGGCCGCTGGACCGCACCTGCTCCAGCGCGGCACTCAGGGGGGGCACGCTGGCCGAGCCTGCATCGTCTGGTCCGTCCGCAATGACGTCCACGACCGGATGCCCAACGATCTCGGACTGCAGCGTGTGGGTGTCCGACAGAAAGACCTGGGTGGCCGCAATGATCTCCAGGCTCGGACCCAAAAGCATGCAAGGCGTGGGAATGGCTTCAAAGATGCGCAAAAAATCTTCGCTCGAAACCGCCTGGGCGGCCCCGACAGCTATTGGCAATGGCATGCAGTCACCTCTCATGCGTCGCGAAGTGCCCAGCCCCTGGTGGTCACGATAGTAGTCATCGACATCGATTCATACCCTCTGCTCTTTGGTGCCTGCTTTTTACGCCGAAACAATTTCCCGCATTCCTGCAAGCAGTATTCACGCCACACCCAAAAAACCCATTGGAATCAGCACGTTGCGCCAGCGCGTGGGTATCCGAAGGGCCGTGCTGTAAAAAATCCCGACCATTTTCGCGGCCTTGTGCTACATTCTAATAATCGTTAGATTGTTATTGATGGGGTCACCATGAAAGTTCTGTTCATTCTCAACGGCGCGCCTTATGGCGATGAGCGCAGCTACAACGGCCTGCGCCTGGCGGGCGCCCTGGGCAAACGCGAAGGCAACACGGTGCGGGTGTTCCTGATGGGCGACGCCGCCGTCACCGCCAAGGGCGGCCAGAAAGTGCCGGAGGGTTTTTACAACCTGCAACTCATGCTGGGCAAGGTGGCGCGGGCCTCAGCGCAGTCGGTGGGGGTGTGCGGCACCTGCATGGACGCCCGAGGCATCACGGCTGCCGAGTTGATGGAGGGGGCGCACCGTGGTTCGCTGGACGAGCTGGCCGACTGGTCTGAGTGGGCTGAGCAAGTGCTGGTGTTTTGAAGGTGCCCACCATGAACCTTTTTGCTACTGAAAAACGCAATGTGGCCTTGCTGGCCGCCGCGCAGGCGCTGTTTCAAACCGCCTCGGTCCTGGTGATGACCCTGTCGGGGCTGGTCGGGCTCCAGCTCGCCACCGACAAAAGCCTGGCCACGCTGCCCATTGCCATGATGATGGTGGCCGCCGCCGCCACCATGGTTCCGGCGTCCTTGCTGATGCAGCGCCTGGGCCGCAAGTACGGCTTTGCCTTGGGCACGGCGCTGGGTATTTTGGCCGGGCTGACGGCCGCCACGGCGATCTGGCGGAACGACTTTGGGCTGTTTGTCGCGGCCAACATGTTGGTGGGCGGCTACCAGGGCTTTGCCCAGTACTACCGTTTTGCCGCGGCCGATGCGGCCAGCCATGCCTTCAAAAGCCGGGCGATTTCCTGGGTGATTGCCGGCGGCGTGGTGGCCGCGCTGGCGGGCCCCAACATCGCCCGCTGGACCCAGGCCATCGGCCCTGTGCCTTATACGGTGCCGTATCTGGCGCTGTCCGCCTTGAGCCTGGTGGCGCTGCTGCTGGTGGGCCGCCTGACCCTGGCTGCGCCGGTGGCCGCGCCCAGTGACGGCCCGGCGCGGCCTTTGCCGGAGATCATGCGCCAGCCGGTGTTTCTGACCGCCTTAGCCGGGTCGGCCGTGGGTTACGCGGTGATGGTGATGGTCATGACCGCAACCCCGCTGGCCATGCAAATCTGCGGCCAGTCGCTGGGGGATGCGGCCACCGTGATCCAGTGGCATGTTTTGGGCATGTTTGCGCCCTCGTTTTTTACCGGGGACCTGATCCGCCGCTATGGTGTACTGCGCATCATGGGGTTGGGCGTGGTTTTGCTGGCCGCCCATGTGGCGGTGGCCCTGAGCGGCGTGGAGTTTTTGCACTTTCTGTCCGGGCTGGTCCTGCTGGGTGTGGGCTGGAATTTTCTGTTCATCGGCGGCACCACTTTGTTGACGCAGGCCTACCAGCCGAGTGAGCGCGCCAAGGTGCAGGCGGCGCATGACTTCCTGATGTTTGGCGCCGTCAGCCTGGCCTCTTTTTCCGCCGGGGGCCTGCTTAACCACTGGGGCTGGCGTGCGGTCAACCTGACGGTGCTGCCCTTTCTGGCCCTGACCTTGCTGATGGTGCTGGGGCTGGCGGTCTTGCGCAGCCGCTCACCCCAGCCCGATTTGGTACAGTAAACCGCATGAAAACACGCCAGCTCAAAGACCTACTCTACGAACAGGTCGCCCGCATCGGCAAGGCCCTGGCCAGCCCCAAACGGCTGGAGTTGCTGGAGATGCTGGCGCAAAGTGAAAAAAGTGTCGAAACCCTCACGGCCGAGCTGGGCATTGATGTCAAGCTGGCCAGCGCACACCTCAAGGCGCTGAAAGCCGCCTGCCTGGTGCAGTCCCGGCGCGAGGGCAAATACGTGCTGTACCGGCTCAGCAGCGATGGGGTGGCCCAGCTCGGTATCGCGCTGCGCACCGTGGCCGAGCAGCACCTGGGGGAAATGCGCCAGGCACTGCAGCAGCTGGTGAGCGACCCGCAGCATCTGACCTCCTTGACCCACGACGAGTTACTGGCCCAGGCGCGCCGGGGCGAGGTGGTGGTGATTGATGTGCGGCCGCAGGCGGAATTCGATGCGGCCCACCTGCCGCATGCCCGCTCCGTGCCCCTGGCCGAACTGGAGCGCCGCATGGCCGAGTTGCCACGGGACCGGGACATCATTGCCTATTGCCGGGGACCGTTTTGCATGCTGTCCGACGAAGCCGTGCAGCGCCTGCTGGCCCATGGTTACCGGGCCCAGAAGATCACCGACGGTGTGAGCGAGTGGCGTGCGGCAGGTTTTGCGCTGGAAGCGGCGGAAAGCGCGGCCAGCAGTTCGGCCTGAGGCGCGGGCTGGACCGCGGGACTAGGGTGCCACGACCACTTTCTGGGTCCGTTCGTGGCGGATCAAATACAAACCGCTGCCCACAATGACAGCACCGCCCACCAGGGTGTAGATATCCGGCACGGTGCGCCAAAACACCCAGTCCAGGCCCATGCCCCAGGCCAGGGCGGTGTACTCGAAGGGTGCCACGGCCGAGGCTTTGCCCGACTGGAATGCCTCGGTAATGGCCACGCCGCCCAAAAAGCCGGTGACGGCCAGGGCGGCAATCAAAGGCCAGTGCGCGCTTTGCACCGCCACCCACTGCGGCGCGGCCAGGGCGCTGGCGCCCAGGGCCATCAGGGCGGTGGTCCAGAACACGACTTGCACGCTGGAGTCGGTGCGGCTGAGCACCCGCGCCGTCACGGCGGAGGTGGCATACAGGGCGGCGGCAGCCAGCACCGCCAGGGCGCCCAGGGAGAAGAAGGCGCTGCCATCCGGGCGCATGGCAATCAGCACGCCGGCAAAACCCACGGCAATGGCGATCCAGTGCAGGGGTTGCACCTTTTCCTTCAGCACCGGGATCGACAACAGGGTGATCAGCAGCGGGGAAATAAAGAAGAGGGTGTAGGCCTCGGTCAATGGCAACTCACGCAGGGCGAAGGCAAAAAAGCTCAGCATCAGCACGCTCATCACCCCGCGCAGCAGGTGCAAGGGCCAGCGGATCTTGAACAGGCCCCGGGTTTGTTTGCGCCACAGCACATACGCACACACCAGCGGCAGCGCGGACAGGCCCCGCAGCGCCGCCACCTGCATGGCGGGGTAGCTGGAGCCCAGGGTTTTGAGCACGGCGTCCATCAGCGAAAAAAAGCCCACCGCCAGCAGCATGGCCACAATGCTGCGTACATTCCCTGTGTTTTGCATAAGTTGACCGTTTGGTTAAATAACCGATGGTATCCAGTCCAGGATTGCGCCGGGTTGCAGGGGGTTTTTATTGACATTTCGCAGGGCCGAGGGAGCCTGCGCACCTAGCATGCACTGAAGAATGGCAGGGTTGCCATCCTGCGAGGAGCATAAAAATGAGTTGGATTGTCTCGTTGGTTATTGGTGGCGTTGTGGGCTGGCTGGCGAGCATGGTCATGAAGACCAATGCCCAGATGGGATGGGTCGCCAATGTGCTGGTGGGGGTGGTGGGCTCCATGCTGGGCTACTGGATTGCTGGCTTTTTGGGGATCACTCCCATGGGGGGACTTTTGCGTTTTCTTATCGCAATTGCCGGTGCCGTGCTGCTGATTTTTATTCTGGTCAAGCTCGGGATCTTTCACAAAAGTTGATGCCACAGCCCTGAGATCCTGGCATCGCACCCCATGCAACGCCCCTCCTTGCCGCCACGAAAAATCATGCATCTACGGCACATACGGCATATAGCACCGGCCATCCTGGTCTGCATGGCTGCACTGCTCATGCAAGGGTGCCAGACCACCACCTCCGCAGGCGTGGTGGGCGCCCAGCGCAGCCAATTGCTGCTGGTTTCCTCGCAGCAGCTCGACGAGATGGCGGCGCAAACCTACAGCAAGTTGAAAACCGACGCCGCCGCCGCAGGCACACTCAATACCGACGACACGCTGCGCCAGCGGGTGCGCTCTATCGCAGCCCGCCTCATACCGCAAACCCGTGCCTTCCGTGCCGATGCGCCGGGGTGGCAGTGGGAGGTCAATGTGATCCATAGCGATGAACTCAATGCCTATTGCATGCCAGGCGGCAAGATCATGGTCTATTCGGGCCTCATCCAGACGCTGAACCTGAGTGATGACGAACTGGCCGTGGTGCTGGGGCATGAAATTTCGCATGCGCTGCGTGAGCACGCGCGCGAGCAGGTGTCGCAGGCGATGGCTGCACAGGCGGCTATCGGCGTGGGGACCGAAGTATTCGGTCTGGGCCCAAGCGCCGCCGATATCGCCGACATTGCCTACCAAACCCTGATCGCGACCCGCTTCAGCCGCACGGACGAGAGCGAGGCCGACCGCATCGGCCTGGAGCTTACGGCGCGCGCCGGCTATGACCCGCGAGCCGGGGTCGGGCTGTGGCAAAAAATGATGCGGGCCAAAAGCGGGGGCGGTGTGCCGGAGTTTCTGAGCAGCCACCCCGCGGATGCGAGCCGGGTGCAACAGATTGAGGCGCTGTTGCCAGCGGTCATGCCGCTTTACACCGCTGCGCGCCGCAGCGAACCTCGTTAAAAAGGTTTCAACTGGCGCACAGAATCGCCTTAGGATGTGCCACGTCAAGTGGTTTCAATGATTTTCAGGCGCAAGCAATGTCCAACTTCTCTCCCATGGAAATGCCCGCACCCAGCGGTGATGCACTCAAGGCCGCGCGTGTGGCCGCAGGCCTGAGCCAGGTGGAGGCCGCCCAGCTGATGGGGTATCCGGTGCAGGCCGGGAGCCGGGGCGGCTTGCAGTCGCGCACCTGGCAGGCGCTGGAGAGCCCCACCGACCCGCGCAACATGCCCGGCCCCATCTATGCCATGTTCCAGTTGCTCACCCGCCAGCATCCGCAGTTAAAGCTCGTTCAAGCCGAGGGCGCTTAAAGCCCAGGCTTGGCGGTGCCAGGGTGGCCCTACTTGGTGATGTTGTATTTTTTCAGGATGGCGGCCAGGGTGCCGTTGGATTTGATGGTTTCTAAACCCGCGTTGAAGGCGTCAATGATGGCCTTGTGGTTGGGGTTTTTCAGGCCGGAGGTGACGTACAGCGAGTTGCTGGACAGGGCCTCTTTGGTGAACTCAATCTGGTCCAGCATTTTGGGGTCTTCCTTGGCCACGATGGACTTGGCGACGATTTCATCCTCCAGGGTGAGGTCGATGCGCTCGCCAATCAGTTTCTTGACATTGGTGAGAACGTCAACCACCTCTTCGCGGGTGAAGGCGGTGCTGGTGAGAAAAGCATCGCCATAGCCGTATCCCCGGACGGTTCCCACACGTTTGCCTTTGAGGCTGTCCAGGCCTTTGAACTCGAACGGATCACCTTTGCGCTTGATGAATTTGACAGCATTGGCCGCATAGGGCTTGCTGTACATCAGCTCTTTGGTGCGTGCATCGGTGTGCCAGGTGTTCGGCAAGATGTCATAGGTGCCATCCTTCACCCCGGCTTCTGCGCGTGCCCATGGAACAAAGACCATTTTCACCTCGTAGTCCTGCGTTTTGTACGCCGCACGCACGATTTCCAGGGAGAGCCCTTCGGTTGGATTTTTGGGATCCACAAACGGCGGCCATGGGTCTGCCGCAGCGACAATCGTTTTGGCGAAGACGGGGGAGCACAGGGCGAATACCAAGCTGACAATCCATAGAAATGTTTTCATGCCAATCTCCAAATGTGTACTTGCTGAATCAACGATGCATGCGCTGCGCAGTCCGTTGCCGCGAACAGGTCACACAGCGCAAATAGTGTCACCAGTGCGTGGCAGCGTCAACATTTACCACATCAAAAACGCGACACATTTCCTTATCTGCACTAAACTTCCTTCCCGATGCGGGTGGGGACGGCGTGCTGTGAAGAATGAGGTGCATCGTGGGTTTTGACGCTACGATGGAATAACACGCCTGAGATTGATCGGGCGGTATGAAAGGAAGCACCATGAACGCCCTGCAGCTTGCGCTACGACAACTCACCGTCAAAACCCGCCTGGCCGGGTTGACCGCTATATGCTTGAGCGCTGTTCTCACCTGTGCTTTGGTGGGGTGGTGGAGTTCTGCCAAGCTGGCCGAGCTGAGCCAGCGGGTCTTTGTTTCCAAGGACGTGGTGGCGGACATCCTGCCCCCGCCGCTGTACCTGATTGAAATGCGCCTGGTGGTTTCGCGGATGTTCGAAAAGAGCCTGGAGCCCGCTGCTGCTGCGGTACAGGTGGAGCGTCTTGCCAAAGAATACGAGGGCCGGATCGAGTACTGGAAAGCCAACCCACCCTTCGGACTGGAGCGCCTGCTTATGGGTACCCAACACGAGGAGGGGCAAAAATTCATAGCGGCAGTCCGGTCCGTGGTGGGCAAGGCCAGCACCGAAGGGGTGGATGGTTTGCGCGGCGAGTTGTCGCAGTTGCATGCCTTGTATGAGCAGCACCGCGGCGGTGTCGATGCGACAGTGGTCGAAGGCAACCAATTTGCAGCCACTGAAATCGACCGGTTTGGCGCAGTAGTCAGCTCCGCACGGGCCATCATCGTCATCACCCTGGTGGTGGTGGCGGTGATTTTGGTGGTGTTGTTCGCCATGGTGTTGCGTTCCATCACGCAGCCTTTAAGTGCGTCCATCGACACCCTCAAACACATTGCCGATGGCGATTTGGGGCAGCGCATTGCGGTCGATGGGCGTGACGAGGTGGCCCATATGCAGGATGCCTTGTGCGCCATGCAATCCTCGCTGACGGAGGTGGTGACCCGCGTGCGCTCCGGCGCCGAGAGGGTGGCCAGCGCCACGGTCGAAATTGCCCAGGGCAACCAGGATTTGTCGTCTCGCACCGAGAGCCAGGCCAGCGCTTTGGAGCAAACCGCAGCCTCGATGGAGGAACTCAGCGCCACGGTCAAACAAAACGCCGACAGTGCCCGCCAGGCCAACCAGCTGGCCATGAGCGCCTCCACCGTGGCGGTCAAGGGCGGCCAGGTGGTGGACCAGGTGGTGCACACCATGAAGGGCATCAACGAGTCGTCCCGCAAGATTTCCGACATCATTGGCGTCATCGACGGCATTGCTTTTCAGACCAATATTCTGGCCCTGAACGCTGCGGTGGAAGCGGCCCGTGCGGGAGAGCAGGGGCGCGGCTTTGCGGTGGTGGCCAGTGAAGTGCGCTCCCTGGCCAGCCGCTCGGCCGAGGCGGCCAAAGAAATCAAGTCCCTGATCAATGCCAGCGTGGAGCGGGTCGAGCACGGCAGCACCCTGGTGGACCAGGCGGGCTCCACCATGACCGAGGTGGTGAGCGCCATTCGCCGCGCCACTGACATCATGGGGGAGATCAGCGCCGCCAGCAGCGAGCAGTCTTCCGGCGTGCGGCAGGTGGGCGAGGCAGTGACCCTGATTGACCAGGCCACCCAGCAAAACGCGGCACTGGTGGAGCAAATGGCGGCCGCTGCCAGCACCCTGCAGTCGCAGGCGCAAGAGCTGGTGCAGGTGGTTGCAGTGTTCAAGCTGGGTTGAAAAGATTCACCCGGTTGTGCATCCACGGTCGTACTCCAGGTACAGGTCGGCATCCGGCGTGTTCGGGGCGTGGGAACATTCCACGTCAGTCAATGATAATTACGGCAAATATTCGTTGGAAAACACACCATGCCACTCTTACACCGCCTCGGTCTTGCCCAAAAATTCCTCGTGCTGGGAGCCATTGCACTGATCATGGTGGTGGTCCCTTTGGGCCTGTACTTCCAGAAAACAGTGGCCGAAATTGAAGTGCTCAACCGCGAGCAAAGCTCCACCAAGGCCGTGTTCGCGCTGAACAAGGTGGTGCAATTTACCCAATCGCACCGCGGCCTGTCGGCGGGGGCCTTGAATGGCAACGCGGCTTTGGCGCAGCGCAGGCCTGGTATGCGTGACAAAGTGGTGCAAAACATGGGCACACTGGACGCCGAACTGAAACACCTGGGCGCCTCCGAACACGTCATGGCCCTGTGGAATGACGTGAGCCAACGCTGGACCACGCTGGAGCAGGGGGTGTCCAGCGCGCAACTCAAGTCCGCAGAAAGCACCCAGCTCCATGGCCAGTTGATATCCAGACTGTTGGTCCTCAATGAAGAAATTCTGGGCGAGTTCGGCCTGTCGCTGGACCCGAAGGCCGATGCCTATTTTTTGATTCAGGCTTCTCTGGTGAACATGCCCCTGCTGGCCGAAAATCTGGGCATCCTGCGGGCCCAGGGCACCGGCTTTCTGTCCCAAAACAGCCTGACACCCGAAGACCGGGGAGGACTGAAGGCGCTGAATCGGCGGGTGCTGGATTTGCAGGGCGAGATGTTTCGCAACCTCAGAAGAGCAACCGATAACAACCCCGGCATGAAGGCTGCATTGGCCGCCCGGGCCGAAGCCAGCCGCGCGACGGTGGACAAGACACTGGCTGTGGCCGACCAGGCCTTGATCAGCGCGACGGACATCAATTACCCGGCAGCAGAATACCTGGACGAGTTCACGCGCACCATTGACGGCCTGTTTGAATTCAATGCACTGGCCATGGGCAGTCTGGCCGAGGCGCTGGAGGTGCGTGTCAGTGACCTGCGCCGCACGGAGTACCTGGTGCTGGCCTTGCAGTTGGTGGGCTTATTGGGGGCGGTGGCCCTGGCGCTTGCTTTTGTGCGCAGCATCACCGGCCCGGTCGCACAAGCCGTGGTGGTGGCCAGTGCCGTAGCCAGTGGAGACCTGACGGTGGATGTGCCGGTGTATGGCAGCAACGAACTGGGCCAGTTGATGCGGGCTATGTTGACCATGCGCGACCATTTGTCCAAAGTGGTGACCCAGGTGCGCCAGGGCTCCGAGGGCGTGGCCACGGCCAGCGCCGAAATTGCCCAGGGCAACCATGACCTGAGCGCACGCACCGAACAACAAGCCAGCGCGCTGGAGCAAACCGCCTCCAGCATGGAAGAGTTGGGCGCCACCGTCAAGCAAAACGCCGACAGCGCCCGCCAGGCCAACCAGCTGGCCGTGAGTGCCTCCACGGTGGCCGTCAAGGGCGGTGAAGTGGTGGGCCAGGTGGTGGAAACCATGAAGGACATCAACGCGTCCTCGCGCAAGATCTCCGACATCATCGGCGTGATCGACGGCATCGCTTTTCAGACCAACATCCTGGCGCTCAACGCTGCGGTGGAAGCGGCCCGGGCCGGGGAACAGGGCCGCGGTTTTGCGGTGGTGGCCTCCGAGGTGCGCTCCCTGGCCGGGCGCTCGGCCGACGCCGCCAAAGAGATCAAGTATTTAATCAATGCCAGCGTGGAGCGTGTGGAGCAGGGCTCGGCGCTGGTGGACCAGGCGGGCGTCACCATGACCGAAGTGGTGAGCTCCATCCGCAGTGTCACCGACATCATGGGCGAAATCAGCGCCGCCAGCAACGAGCAAGCCATGGGCGTTTCCCAGGTGGGTGAGGCCGTCACCCAAATGGACCAGACCACCCAGCAAAACGCGGCCTTGGTGGAAGAGATGGCCGCAGCGGCCAGCAGCCTCAAATCCCAGTCGCAGGAACTGGTGCAGGTGGTGGCGGCGTTCCGGCTGGGCGGTGCTTCAACCAAAGCCCTGGGCTACCGGGGCTAAGCCCATTTCGTTATACACAAGTCCCCTGCGCCTGAAGCTCCCGAGAGAAGCGGATGCGTAACTTCTCAAAAACTGGTGGTGACGTTGGTGCAGGCAGCGCGCTGGCGCATGAGGTCAGCCAGGGGCGGAATCTGGCCCATTGATGTGATGCGATCCTGCAGATAGGCCCAAAAAGACACCTCAAGCGAAAGTATCGCGGCACTGACGACCCAGATCGCTACGGGTGCCACCGCTGATCTTTCTGACTTTGACGTAATCGCGGATATCGGTCTCGCTGGCGTTGGTGTGCAAAGGTATTTCTGTGATGGACATCCCACCACCCCTCAGCGCCCTGGCCCGTCCTCCGGCACCTGCACGTAATTCGCCACCCGTTTTTCCAGAAAGGCGGCGATGCCTTCCTGGGCGTCGGGGGTTAGCGCGGCGGCGGCCATGCGTTCCACGGCGTAGTCATAGGCCTGATCCTGTGGCAAATCCACCTGCTGGTAGAAGCCCTGCTTGCCCAGCGCCTTGGACAGAGCGCTGCCCCGGGTGGCGCGCTGGACCAGGTCCAGGGTGCTGGCTTCCAGCTGGTCGGCAGGTACGGCCTTGTTGATCAGGCCCCAGTCGGCTGCCGTGGCGGCGTCGATGGCGTCGCCGGTCAGGGCCATTTCCAGCGCGCGCTTGCGGCCGATGTTGCGGGCGATGGCCACCAGCGGCGTGTGGCAAAACAGCCCGGCCTTGCCGCCGGGGATGGCGAAAGACGCGCTATCGGCAGCCACTGCCAGGTCGCAGCTGGCCACCAGCTGGCAGCCGCCTGCGGTGGCCAGGGCATGCACGCGGGCCACCACCGGCTGCGGGAGGCTTTGGATGGTGTTCATCATTTCGGTGCACACCAGAAACAGCTCGCGCGTCTGCTCCAGCGTGGCGTCGGCCATGTCGGCAAAGTTGTGGCCCGCGCTGAACACCGGGCCGTTGGCGGCGAGGATGACGCCGCGCGCCTCGGTGCGGGCAATGGCGCGCAGGGCCAGCGTCAGCTCGCGCATCACGTCCAGGGCCAGCGCGTTGCGTTTGTTGGGCCGGTTGAGGGTCACGGTGGTGATGGGGCCGTCCGTGCACAGCAGCAGGTGTTGGTAGTTCATGCGGTCATTGTGTCACCCGCAAAGGCCTTGCGGCGGAAGGTTGCGGCGCGAGTATCCGCCCAAGCGCCTAGGGCCGGGCCGAGTGGGGCAGGGTGCCTACCTGGACGATGGCAATCGCCTCCAGCGGCTCCACACCCTTGGCCAGGCGCAGCATGCGGGGCAGAATGCCGGTTTTGTCATGGACCCAGTCCCCTTGTGCCACCGGCCGGAGCGGACCCAGCACGCTGCGCAACGGCGCCAGCTGCGTTTGTCGCAGCACCATCCAATACGGGCGGGAGCGGGTGGGCAATTGCGACGGGTCCGACACCCCCTGGCAGGGTGCGCGGCTGTACAGCCCCAGTTCTCGGGTGATGACCGGGTTCATCTGGTAGACATAGACCGGCCAGTCCGGGCTTTGTGCCAGCAGCTTGCTGGCGTTGTAGGGAATGCTGTAGCCGGTGTATGCCGACAGGTTCATCAACTCCAAAAACACATACAGCAGGTTGATGGCGAACACCGGGTACAGCAGCACCGCATGGACCCGCAGGTGCTGGCGCATCCGCCAACCAAAGGCGAGCCAGAGGCCCAGCACGGCCAGTACCAGGAGCAGCAAAGTCGCCTGGGCCAGGTAGACGCTCAATCCAATGACCAGTGCCAGCACCAGCAGCGTGATGCCCAACTGCGCCCCCACCAGAGCGTCGCGCCGGGTGGGGGCGGGCTGTTCCAGCCAATGGGCCAGCTGGCGGGCGCACACCATGGCCGCAAAGGGAAACAGAATCACCGTGTAGTGGTCCAGCTGAAAACGCGTGGCGCTGAACAGTGCAAAGGTGACGAAGAATGCGCCGCACAGAAAAACGAAACCCGCGCGTTCACGGGCGCTGCCACCGGGAAAACGGTGCATGCCGCCCCAGAGTGCGGCCCCAAACACCGCCACCCAGGGCAAAAACGCCCACAAAAAGACATGCAGGAAGTACAGCGGGCTGCCATTGTGGTTTTGGATCGGGCCGGTGTTGAAAAACCGGCCAAACTGGCTGTCCCACAGAAAAAACCGGATGCCCGAGACGCCGGTGTGTCCGAACACCACCTTGTCGGGATGGGCGTCAAACTGCAGGTACAGCGCGATCAGCTCCGGTGCCGTCAGGAGTGCGGACAAGGCACCCGCCAGCAGCCACTTTGGGCTCCACAGCTTGGCGCCTTGTTTTTGGTAGAGCCACATGCACACCGGGCCGCTGGCGATGGTGATCAGTGTAAAAACGCCCTTGCTCATCACGGCCAGCGCCGTGAACAAGGCCCCCAGCAACAGGTATTTCAGCCGAGCCTGGGCGTCGTAGCGCAGCCAGTAGTAGCTGGCCGCCATGATGCTGCCGGTCAAATAGGCCTCGGCTTTCACCTCGCTGGCCGATTGCATCAGCTGGTAGACCGACACATACACCAGCAAAGCCAGCAAGGCGGTCGCGCGGCCATCGAACAGGCGCGCGATGCGGTAGGTAAAGAAAGCCCCCAGCAGGTGAAACAGAAAGCCCGGCAGGATGTAGCTGGAGGCATGGACGCCGCCGAGTTTGAAGGACAGCGCCGTGGCCCAGAACGGGAAATGCGGCTTGTCCAGCCAGTCCTGGCCGTCCAGCACCAGATTCCCCCAATCGTTGGTGTTGGCGATATGCTGGGCCAGCGCGGCGTAGGTCACCGAGTCGCCCGCGCCGATGACCGGGGTCAGCATCGAGGCCGCATTGACCAGCAGCGTGAGGGCGATGGCCCCGCGCAGCTGGGACGCCAGCGTAGCACCCAGCGGCGCTGGGTCGGTTGGTTGGCCTGCCACATGCCCTCCCTCTCCATACACACGCAGCGGATGTTAGGCAGAGGCAAGGGGCGCAGGCCTGCGGTTTGTCAAGCCAAAATTCGTTGGGCTATCTGCCGCGTTGTCTTCTGCACAAAGGTCTGCAGGCGCAGCGCCAGGGTTTTCGCGCCCGGCGACAGGCCCGCTTGCACGGAGGCGATGGCCGCATCCATGGCACCGGGAATACGTTTGGCCATGTCAGCGGCGATGCCGAGTGCAAACGCGGGGCCATGGCGCCGGGCTGCCCCAAGAGCGCGGCCAAGGTGGATGCCTTTTTGCTGCTGGCAATAAAGCTGCGCAACTCGCCTTCGGGCAACAGGTTTTCAAAAAAAGCCGTGACGGCTTCGGTATTGATCGTTTCTGCGGTAGGGGCAATAGCGGCGATTTGCGCGGGCTCGGGGCGGGCCAACCATTACGCCGAATAGGTGAACGACAAGGGCGTGCTGTCATGCAGGGACCCCACTAGCGCATCACCGAAAAAAACATCCAGTTGCGCTGGAGCCTGCAGCGGATCAGGCGTCATCGGTGTGCACCCGCTTTGGGCCGGACCACGACTTCCAGGCCCAGCAGGTCGAGCACGGCCAGCACTTTTTGCAGTTGCACCGTGGGTTTGCCTTGCTCCAGCTCGACGATGAAGCGGTTGCCGGTGTTGCCAAGCCCGGCGATGTCCAACTGCGTGAGGGCCAGAGAACGGCGCTGTTCGCGTACTACCGCACCCAGTTCCTGCGACGATCGGACGATGGCTTCCCTGGGAAGGTCGGCGTTACCGATGGGGGTGTTTGGGGGCGTGGAGTCCATGGCTATTCAAAATAGTTACCGATCGGTAATTTTATGAAGAAAAGCATGGATGGGGTGGGTGAAAATTACCTTTCGGTAATTTATTGCTGCCAAAGCCTGCCTTAATCCGCCTCCAGCTCCTTCACCACCGCCGCCACCGAGCCCGCATCGGGCAGGTGGGAGAGGGCGCCGACCAGTTCGTCGCGCACCTGGGCCAGGTGGGTTTCAAAGCGGGCCGCATCGACGCCCAGCGTGGTGGCGATGGACTGGATGTGTTCGCGTTCGGCGGCGCTCAAGCTGCCGTCGGCGTAGGCCGTCATCAGGCACATCAGCACCACGGTGTCGGCAAATTCGGCGCTGCTGCCCGCCAGTGCGGCGGCGTCAAACGGATGCGCCTTGGGGTCGGCCAGCACGGCGGCCGTGGTGGGCATGTCGGCGCTACGTGAGCTTTCGTAGAACTGGCCGATGAGCGCCGCTTCGGCGGGCTGGATGTCGTCCACCAGGGCGACGGACAGCATGGCCTTGGTGAGCTGGGTGACTTGTGCGGGGCTGAGGTTCTGGTCTTGCACGGGGGGCATGGTGATCTCCTTGTTCGAGGTAATTTCGGGGGCTATGGGGTGGTGAAGGGGGCCGGGTTCAACGCGCCAGCGCGCGGCGTTTGGCGTCTTGCAGATTGCTTTGGATGTCGGCGATGGCCATGTCGCGGTAGCGCTTGGGCAGCATGGAGCGCCGCGAGGTCTCGGACACGGCCAGCAGCTCCATGAACTCGATCATGTCGCGCTCTTGCGGTGGCATGAAGTCAAGCGCTGCCGCTTTGAGTGCGGCCGCGTCCAGGGGACTGGCCTGGTTGCGGGCCAGCTCCACGGCCAGCAGGGCCAGCGCTTCCAGGTCGGCATTGGAGTAGCCCACCAGGGTTTCGCACAGGGTGAGCATGTCTTCGGTGCTGGCCACGCAGGTCTCGCCGTAGCGCGAGAGCACCGCCTGCAGCACCTGGGCACGCTCGGGGGCCGAATCGCAGTAAAAGAAGGGAATCTTGCGGTCCAGGCGGCCGGGGCGTTTGATGTCGGTGTCGAGTTTGTCGGGGCGGTTGGTCATCATCACGAACAGCACCTGGCCCCGGTTTTCGGTTTCGGCCATGAACTCCTTGAGCCGCGCAATCACGCGGGAACTGGTGCCGTCGTCGCCGCCTTCACCACCGCCCGAGCCAAAGCTGCGGTCGCCCTCGTCGATGATGACGGCAATGGGGCCCATGGCTTTGACGGTGGCCAGCACGCGCTCCAGGTTGGCCTCGGTGGAGCCCACCCATTTGGAGCGGAAGTTTTTCAGCGCCACGGCGGACAGCCCGGCTTCTTTCAAAAAAGCCTTGATGACAAAGGTCTTGCCCGAGCCCATGGGGCCCACGGCCAGCAGGCCCATGGGTGTCAAAGTGGTTTCACCGGCCTTCAGGTTCTTGGCGATGGCCAGCAGCTCGTGCTTGATGTGCTCGTGCCCGCCCACCGAGGCCAGGCCGTGTTTGGGTTCGATGAATTCGATCAAGCCCGCGCACTCTTTTTCGATCATTTCGCGCTTGCGGGCGTGGATGACCTGGAGCACTTCCGCGTTGGGGTCGCTGGCGGGCAGGGCTTTGCCGGGTTCGATCAGCTTGCCAATCTCGGCCGGTGTCATGCCCGCCGTGATGCTGGCCAGGGTGGTGGCGCGGGCGTCTGCATCGGGGGTGCCTTGCAGCAGTTGCAGTATCAGCGCGCGGCGCTCGGGCTCGCTCAGGCCGTGGCCTTCGGAGCTGGCCAATATGCTGGCCAGTTGCACGGTGCGCAGGCCGCCGGTGCGTTCGGAAAACAGCGTCACCTGTTGCGCGCTGAGTTTGGGCGCAAAAAAGGCAATGACCCGGTGGCGCAGGTCCAGATCGGGCATGGGCACCTCGATGGCCGCCACCTTGGGGTTGGACAAGAGGCCGGGGTTGAGCGCATTGAGCGACTCGGTGATCAAAATGGTGATGTTGTCGCCGCTGGTCAGGGTCTTGTCCAGCGACCAGCGGTGAAAGGCCAGGTAGACCTGCCGGTCTTGTGAAGAAATGTAGCCGGACTCTCCCGAGGGCAGCAGCGCGTCAGCGTAGGGAACAATCAACGCGGTGGACTGTTCACCGCGCATCTGGGTTTCCAGCGCATGCAAGGCCTGCAGCATGCCGGGTTCGTAGTCGCTATTTCCGCTGGTATTGCTGCCGTTGAGCGTGGCTTTTTTGGTCTCAGGTACACCGCTCAATTTGCGGATGCCGCGCTCCAGGCTGACCTCAAAGACGTGTTTCTTGGTGTCCTTGAACAACTCGGCCACCAGAAAGGACTGCAGGTTGTGCAGCGTGTCGCCCACCAGGAAGGTGTCGAACACATTGCGGTAGAGCACAAAGGTGGAGGCCTCGCCCGCCAGGTATTTTTGCCGCAGGGTTTCCGCCCACCGGGGCAGCACATTGCGTGTGGTTGTGGGGGCGGTCACTGTGGGCTCGCTTTCAGAGGGTCTTGGCCGGGGTGGCTTGGGCAGCGGCGCGGGCCTGCTTCATGGCGTCTAACTGCGCCTTGGCGGTGACGCTGCCGCTGCTTTGGCGCAGTTTGTTCAGGCGCACGTCCAGGTCCGAGTTGTGCAACTCCGACCCCAAACTGGCCTGGGCGACCTGGCTCTTGATGTGGTCGCGCACCGCGCCCAGCGCCTGCACTTCGGCGTCCACCGACAGCCCATCCAGTTGGCCCTGGATCTTGATGCGTGCCTGGGCGCTGTGCATCTGCGCCAGCATGCGGTCTTTTTCGGCCTTGAGTTTGTCGATTTCAGACTTCACCTGGATCAGCGAATCCTTGGCGGTGTCGGCGTCGGTGGTGGCCTGGGCGGCGTCGGCGCGCAGGTCGGTGATGGCGGTGTCCAGTGCATTTTTCTTTTGGATCAGCACCACGGCCAGGTCGTCCTGGTTGGTGGCCAGTGCGGTTTCCAGATCGGCGCTCACGCTGGCGAGTTCGCGCTCGTGCGTGTCCAGGCGGGCCGTGATCTCTTGCCTGCGGGCAATGATGGCGCCGGTGGCCGCCTTGAGCTGGCTGTATTTCTCGATCATGGACGCGATGGCGTTCTGGTAGGCAATCTCGGGGTGCTCCTTTTCGATGTCGGATACCCACAATGAGATGAATCCGGTCCACAGATTGGACAGACGGGCGAAGATTGCGTTATTGGCCATGGGTTCTCCTGGTTGAATACGGTGGGGGACAAAGTGGGTGGGGGCAGGGCTTAGGCCTTGGCCTTGAGGGTGCGTGCGGCCTGTTGCGCCGCCATGTTAGCAGGGGCTGCGGACGCAGCCCCTGCCATTTGGGGGGTGTCTAATGCGAAGGGCTCCGAGGTGCCGAATTCGGCCGCCACCTCTTCGGCAATGCGCAGGCGTGACAGGGACTCTTCGAGCTTGCCACCCATATCGGTCGAGTAGGGCGAGGTAATCACCAGTTGGTAAACCTCTTCCATTTTGTCGGGCATGGAAATCAGCGTGGCTTCCAGCGCGCTGCGGCGCACGGCCAGGCGGCGCGAGCGGTTCATCACCTCGGTGTATTCGGCCAGGGCGCTGCGCAGTTGGCGCACTTCGTCCTCCGGCAGGGCCGGATTTTGCAACTGCGCCTGGATGCTGGCGATGCGCTTGACCACCACGTCTTCGCTGGCGTGGTCCTTGCGCTGCCGGAGTGAGAGGTTCACCGCGCACAGGCCCAGGTAGTCCACGGTGAGGTCTTCCAGCTTTTCCACGTCCTGGCGGGTGAGGGTGGTGCGGCTGTCGCCGACTGCCTGGTACAGGGCCTGCACCCTGCCGTACATATGCTGGTAGGTGGCCATGGCGCTGGTGTCGCCGTAGTTGCTGAGTTCGGCCAGCAGCTGGATGCGACGCTGCGCCCGCGCCTGCTGGTGCTGCGCCCGGTCCACCGAGGCCCGAAACGAGGGCAGGCCCGGAATGGCCAGGGCTGCCAGCACCTCGCTGCCCAGCGCCACCACGCCGACCAGGGCCAGGCCGGTCCAGCCAAAAGGAATGGAGGCAAAAATGGCCGCCACGCCGCAAGCCAGCAGGGCGACGCGGTTGTTGGGGTGCTTTAAAAACGCACCCAGGTAAGACGGCTTGGGGTTCACGCGGGGTAGGGCCTGCTTATTTGGAGAATCTTGCCCAGATGCGCGCGATCTCCTGCTGGTCTTGCTCCGTCAGGATGGGAATCGGCGAGGAATGGCTGAGCGAGCTGGTGCTGGGCACCACGGCCGGGTTGGACTTGACGCTTTCGCTCATGAACTCGCCGGCCTTGAGGTTGGCGTTGGCGTAGCCCACGGTGTTGGAGATTTTGGCAATCACCTGGGGGCGCAGCAGGTAGTCGATGAACAGGTGTGCTTCGCGTTTGTTTTTGGCATTGGCGGGCACGGCCATGGCGTCGATGGCCAGCAGGCCGCCGTCGGAGGGCACCCGGTATTCCACCGTGCCGCGTGACTTGGCCTGGGCCTGCACCGCGTCGCCCGAGAAGCCGATGGCCACGCAAATTTTGCCGTTGGCCAGCGCGTCGATGTACTGGTCGGTGGGGATCACCTTGACGATGCCCGCCAGGCGGTCCAGCACCTGGGCGGCAGCGGCGGTTGAATTTTTGCCATCCCACTTGCCTTGCCCACCGGCCATGGCCGCCAGCGGCACCACGTCGGTGGCGGAGTCCACCACGCCCACACCGCAGGACTGGAAGCGCCGCGCGGTTTCGGGGTCGAACACATTGGTGAGCGAATCCATGGCGTGCCCAGGGTAGGCCTTGGCCGTGAGTTTGGGGTTCCAGGCGATGCCCACCGTGTACCACATATAGGGCAGGCTGTAGGCGCCGTCCTTGTCCCAGGCGCGCAGCGTGGCGTCCACACGGGGGTCGATATTGCTCAGGTTCTTGAGGCTGGCCTTGTCCAGCTTGCCCAGCAGGCCCTTGGCGGCCATGGCGGGCACCGCGTTGGCGGTGGGGAACACCACGTCATAGGGCATGCCACCGGCGCGCAGCTTGGTTTGCAGGTCGTCGTTGCTGGCAAAAATGTCGTAGACCACACGGATGCGGTGCTCTTTTTCAAAGTCCTGCAGCACGCTGGGTTCGATGTAGTCGGGCCAGTTGAGCACCCGCACGGTGTCCTTGGCGCCGGAGCCCACGCCATTGACGGCGCGGCGCAGGTTCATCAGCACGGTGGCGGTGATCAGGCCGTCCACCGTGGTGTTTTGCGATTCCTGGAACGCCTCGGTCGCCACCTGGGTTTGGGGTCCGAAGGTGCCGTCCAGCGGGCCAGCGTTAAAGCCCAGCTTGCCCAAGAGGATTTGCGCCTCGCGCAGTCCGGCCGCGTCCACCAGTTTCTCGCGGCCCTTGTAGTTGCCGCTGGACCAGTTTTGCGTTTGCCAGATGACACGGCGAATGGAGTTCAGCAGCGCGTCGGTCACTTGGGTTGTGGGGGCCAGCCCGTTTTGCGCGGTAAAGGTGCGAATGGCTTCCTGGGTCGCGGGTGTCAGTGTGCCGCTGGGGGCTTCGCGCAACAGCCCCATGCGGGTCAGCAGGCGCTGTGCGGTCTCGACCTTGGCGTTGCGGGCGCCGGGATGGACTGCCGCCGGTGCGGTCTCGGCTTTTTCGGGTTTGGCGGTGCCAAAAACAAAGCCTTGGGCCTGTGCGGTGCCGGTCATCAGGCCAGCGCAGCACAGGGCGGTCAGCAAGGCAAGGGTGCGAATTTTCATGGGGTGGTCCTTGTCAAAAAACGCTCTGAGCCTTACTGGCCCGAGGCAAAACAAATGGTATTGCGGGATTGGGCCAGCTGGAACAGTTGGGCCGCCTTGTCCTGGTTGGCGGGGATGCCGCCCTGGCCCTTGAGCGTCATCTCGCCCAGATGGCAAGCCGCGCCGCCGTCGCCCCCCTGCACAGCCTGCTCCAGGTGCACGCGGGCCTGGGCGTAGTCGCCGCTGTCAAGCAGCTTGCGCCCCGCTTCGGCGTTTTCAGCAACCGACAGCCTGGAGGCTTGCGCCGTGGCGACCACCGGTGAGGGCGGTGGGGGGCTGGAGGGGGCGGGCTCTGCTGCCGGGGGCAGAGCGGGTGTTGCCGGTGTTGCGGCGGGGCTGGCGCCGGTGGACGATTGCCACCCGGCGTCGCCCTGCAGGCGGTCTTTCAGGCCCAGATGCCATACGGCCGAGGCCATGGCGCCGACAACGGCCAAGCCGATCAGGCCTTTGGAGAGAGGGGTCAAACTGGCCATGGGCTTATTCCTTGGAGGTTGGGGGTGCGCCAAACTGTAGCGCCAAGCCTTGCAACCGTTGGCTGACCTGGGCGATTTCCCCCAGTTCACGTGCGGTCTGGTCTTTGGCGGCGTTCAGTTGGGCTTCCTGGGTGGCGGTCTCCTGCGCGGCACGGGTCAGTTCACGGGAAACCAGCGATTCGAGTTCGGCGATCTGCTTGCGGATGTCGCCCACCACCTGTTCCTGGCGGGCGGCCACCGCGTTCAGGCGGGTTTGCGACTCGGCTTGCAGCGCCTGCAGGTTCTGCTGCAATTGCTGGCTGTGTGCGGCCAGCGCATTCACCTTGGCGGCGGCATCGGCCAGGGGGTCTTCTATGGACCAGGATTCGTCGGCCGCGTCCATGGCTTTGATCGCCATCAGGCGCGTGGCTTCGTCCATGGCACTGAGTCCATCCACCAGCCGCAGCAGCCGCTCGGCGGGGTACACGGCAGGGGCCACGCCGCCGTTGGCGTAGATAGCGTCCAGATTCAGGGGCATACCGGCACCGGTCGGGGCACTGGCCGCCGTGCTGGCGTTCGGCGCCACCAGGTCAGGGGCGAGGGCCGTGCTGTCCGTGGCGGGGCTGGGGGGAGCGGTCGGCTCCGGCGATGTGTCCTGTCTGACCAGCCCGGCTTTTTCCAAAAAATCCAGCATGCCCTTCATTGCGTGTCCTCCACCCTGATGTTGATCTGCAACGCCTGCCTTGGCTTGAGTGTTCCAGGGGCAGGGCCGATACGTGTCGTTCAGGTGAGTTTAATGCCAATTTTTTGCGGTTCAAGGCTGCGCAGATTTGGGCAGCTCAGAGGCGGGCGAGGGAGAGAGCAGCGGGCCAACCACTGGCGCTGGGGGGTGCAACTGTGTGGCAAACCATTGCGTCATTTGCTGGCGCTCCCGCACCAGTTTGGCAAAGGCCGGTGCCGGAATGGGGCGGCTGACGATATAGCCCTGAATCACATCGCATCCGTTTTCTTGCAGGAAGGCCAGCTGTTCTTCCGTTTCCACCCCTTCGGCAATGACGTCCAGCTTGAGGCTGTGGGCCAGCGCAATGACGGCCCGCGAGATGGCAACGTCGTCCTGGTCACCCGGAAGACCGTCCACGAAGGACTTGTCGAGCTTGAGGGCATCGATGGGGAAGCGTTTCAGGTAGCTCAAAGACGAATAACCGGTGCCGAAATCGTCCACACCGATGTGCACCACGCCCTTGGTCCGGATCTGGGTCAGCATGTCGGCCGCAAATTTGGGGTTGTGCATCAGCATGCTCTCGGTCACCTCCAGTTCGAGGTACCTGGGATTGAGCCCGGTCTCTGTCAGGATGGCGCCAATCACGGTCGCAATATTGTTGTGTTGCAGTTGCCGCCCGGACAGGTTGACCGCCACGCACAGCGGTGGCATGGCGTCGTCCTGCCAGGCGCGGATCTGGGTGCACACGGTTTTCAGGATCCACTCGCCCACCGGCTCGATCAGGCCGGTTTCTTCCAGGATGGGAATGAATTCACCGGGGGACACCAGGCCGCGGCCGGGGCAATTCCAGCGCAGCAGCGCCTCCGCCCCGATGATGGTCTCGGTGGCCAAACTGAACTTGGCCTGGTAGTAGACGACGAATTCTTCGCGCTCCAGCGCCCGGCGCAGACCGCTTTCCATTTCGAGCCGACCCGCAGCCAGCGTGTTCATTTCCGGTGTGAAAAAGCGGAAACCATTGCCGCCTTCTTCCTTGGCGCGGTACATGGCGGTGTCGGCATTTTTGAGCAGGCTTTCGGCGTGGGTGCTGTCCGATGGGTAGATGGTGACGCCGATGCTGGGGGTGACAAAGGCCTCCTGGCCGCTCAGCAGGATGGCAGGCGCCAGAGCCTCGACGATCTTGCTGGCGACGACCCTGGCGTCCTCCGGGCGTTTGATCTGCGGCAGGATGACGGTGAATTCGTCCCCCCCCAGGCGCGCCACCGTGTCTTCCTCCCGCACACAGGCGAGCAGCCTGGCCGACACTTCGCACAAAAGGACGTCGCCCGCATCGTGGCCCAGGTTGTCGTTGATGGTCTTGAAGCGGTCCAGGTCCAGAAACATGATCGCCACCTGGCCGTGGTGGCGTTCCGCCTGGGTCAGGGCTTGTTTCAGGCGGTCCCGAAACAGATCCCGGTTGGGCAGCAGGGTCAAGGCGTCGTAATGGGCCAAAATCCGCAACTGCGTTTCCGCCTGGCGGCGCTCAATGGCGATGCGTGTCAGGTGGGCGGCAACCCAGATCAGCTCCCGGTCATGGGGCGGTTGGTTGGACATCTTGCGGTAGTGCGCCACGATAAAGCCCAGCAAATGCCCGTTGGTGGAGTGGACGGACACCGCAAATCCCGTTTCTATGTCGATGGGGGTAATCAGTTTGCGGTAGTCCGACCAGACCGGATTGACTGCAATGTCTTCAATCACGCCGCTGTATTCGTCCGACAGGCCATGTTTTTGCAATTCCTCCCGGGTATTGGTGTGCACGAACAGGGTGTCCAGGGCTGCTTGGCCGTGCTGGATGATGTTGTTGGACACGGTGTGGGGCAGGCTGGTGCCCGCAGCGAACATGGATTTGTTGCTTTCGCTTTTTTCACGGAAAACGATGGCGCAGAACATTTGCCCTGACAACTCTTCGAGGTGGCGTGCCAGCACCCCCAGGGCTTCACTGAGCGGTGCGCCGCACACCACCATTTCCAGAACCTCTTTTTCCGCCAGCAACAGCGCTTCGGCCCGCTTGCGCTCGCTGATGTCGCGGAAACTCGAAACCCGCCCGACGACATTGCCGTCAATGAACTGGGGCCTGGAGTTCCACTCGAACAACCGCCCGTCGCGCAACTCCAGAACTGCGCCATGGTCCACCACAATGTGCTGGGTCAGGTCTTTATGCGTCGCCAAAAAGGTGGCAGGGTCCCGCAGCTGGTTCGCCAGCGCGAACATGGTCTGTGCATCGGCGTCACCCGAACGGCTTGACTTGGGCTGGTTCCACAAATCCAGAAAACGCTGATTGGCAACAACGGCCCGGCCAAGCACATCGGTGACCAAAATCCCGTCGCCGGTGGACTCCAGCGTTGCGGCAAAAATGGACAGGGATTTGGCCAGCTGCTCCTCGGTGGTCTTGCGCACAGCGGCCTCTTGTAATGCCAGCCGGAAAGCCCGCATGGGTACATCCTTCAGGACGACAAAGGTCATCCACCCCAGCAACAAGCCCGGCACGCTGATCAGGAACGCATAGTTCAGCAGGGGCCGCAAGGAACTGCTCAGCTCCAGTTGCCGACTCTGCGTGTTTCCCAGGTCCAAAGGGGCGGTTCGGGTGATGAGGGGCGGTCTCAGGTCGTGGTGCTGTTCCACCAGCAACTGCTGGTCGGCAGCGATGAGGCGCAGATTGGATTGCCCGAGCAGCCCGCTCAGGGCGCCAACAATGTCCTGCGGGGACCGGACCTCGGAGTCTTTTTTTCCTGGAGAGGGGGGCAATGGTTTGTGGCTGCCCTGGATGGCAAACTGAAGGGCTGCTTCCAGCCGAACACCCTCACTCAAGTAAGCCAGGGTGAAAAAAACCAGTGGTATCAGCAGGGCAATGAAGATGCCACCGATGGAGGCAAGGCGTGCGATGGCTCGGGGTAAATCGGAGTCCGAGCTCAGAGGAATGGACGGGGGGGCGAAGGGCATCCGTACTTTTCAAAATGGATGCTCCCATTCTGTGGCGTCGCTTCGGCCAGCACCATAGTCGGATGGTCCTAGTCACATTGTCCTACCCGCTTGCTAATTGGTAAGAGTTGTCTTAGTATTAAACAACTACGAACAATCTTACTAATTATCACAAGGACTCCCATGCCCATCGATACCGCCATGGATACCGAACACTGTGCCGTGCGTCTGCGTGCGGCGGTCATACAGCTCTCGCGCCAGTTGCGATCGGTCATGCAGCGCGACGGCCTCAGTGTGGCCATACTGAGCGCGCTCGGGCAGCTCTACCGGGGCGGCGCCATGACGCCCACCGAACTGGCCCGGCGCGAGGGTGTCAAGCTGCAGTCGCTCACCCGTTTGCTGGCCGAGTTGGAATTTGAAGGCTGGATAGAGCGCAAGGCCCATGCGGCCGATGCGCGCCAGTCGGTGCTGTCGATCAGCCTGCAGGGCATCCGGCGCCTGGGTACGGCGGTCAAGGGAGGGGAATTGTCATTGGGCCAAGCCATCGAGACCCGCTTGAGCGCGGAGGAGCAAGCCCTGTTGCTGCGCGCCTGCGCGCTGCTGGACACCCTGGGTGAAGCCATGCAGGAAGAGGGGCAGGGTTCATGAGCCGCCTGGGCCTCAACCCCCAGGCGCTGTACCACGGTGCGCAGTTGGCGGCGGCGGTGCTGATCGGGTATTTTGTAGCCGTGGTGTTGGGGCTGCCCGAGCGGTTTTGGGTGGTGATCACCGTGCTCATCGTTATGCGTGCCGACTCGGGCTCCACCCTGGATGCCGGGTGGGACCGCGTGCAGGGCACCGTGGCGGGGGCGGTGGTAGGCCTGTTGGGCGTGTATTTGCAGTATTTGGGCGCCAACGGCGTGGTGGTTACTCTGCTGACCATCAGTGGGCTGGCGTTTGCCAGTGCGGCGGTGCCCCTGCTGCGCAGCGCCGCCGTGGCGGCACTGATCATCCTGGGGGCGGGCGAACTGGCTGGCTATTCCTTGGTCCAGGTGGCCCTGATGCGGGTGCTCCAGATTGGCATTGGCGTGGGGGTCTGTGTGGCACTGGTGCTGGCGACTTCGCAAGTGAGCACCCGCACGCGACTGAAGGCTGGCTGTGCTGTATTGTTGGGCCGCCTCGCCTTGCAAATGCAGACCTATGGCTCGCGTGCTGCACCGACGCCAGCGCAGGCGCAGGCCAGCAGTGCCGCGGTGCGCAGCGCACTGCTGAGGCTGGCGACGCTGGCGGGCAGCGCAGACCGGCAGTTCCCCTGGAGCCGAGCGGCGGCCGCGCCGCTGCACGCGGGGCGCCACCGGCGCATGGCCGAGCTGACCAGCCGTGTGGTGCAGGACTCTGCGACCTTGAACCGGGTGTTGACCCTCTTGCGTGCCGACAACGAGGCGCACCTGGCGCATGAAGCTGCGGGTGCAGCGGGTGTCGCACTGGGCAGTGTCGCCGCCACGCTGGCCTCAGGTGGAAGGCCGGACCTGGGCGCACTGCGCAGACTGTCCCTGCGCCGTGCGGACCCGGCCAGGGCAAACACTTCCTTGCTGGCGGCGCCGCTACGCCTGCTGCTGGACGATCTACACCAACTTTGCGCCAGCGTAGGCGATAGAAGCACACCCTGACTTCCCCCTTGATGCGCTATCTGCGCACCCAACGGGGCGCTGCGCCGCAACGCCCCGTTGCGCGAGACCCTGGCCGGGCGCAACGCCTTCCAGCCGCATGTATTAAGCGGCTATGTCACCGGCGCCAAAATCCTGGCGCAGGCCCAGCTGGCGGGGATGTTGCGGTCGATCCGGTGAGGCGCAAGTTCAGGCTGGTGCTGCCGGGGTTAACGGAAAAAACCGGGACCCCCGCACAGCTGAAAAACTACAGGGAGATATGCATGTCGTACAAGGCGCCGTTGGAAAACGTGCAGGTGCCGGTGCCCAACACCGTGCTGCTCATGGTGTAAATGCACTTGACGTAGCCACCGCGATTCCCAGCGGCATTCGCGCCACCTTTGGCGGACCCGGTGGCCCGGGTGGCCTCGCCAACGTAGGTTTCATTGGCGACGCTGAACGCAAATTCACCATGGCCGCGTTCCGGGTTGCTGATGGTGCCGGCAATCCGCCCCATGGTTGCGGCGTAGTCATTGACCGGGTACAGGCGCGCGGTGTACACGGGCCGCACCACGGGCGCGGGTGCGGCTGCAGCGGGTTGCTGGTAATTGCTTCCGGCTTGATTCATCGGAACGACATAACATCCAGACAACAAGGTGCTGATGGATGCGAGTGCTAAAAAACCGCGCATATTGAGCATAGTGATTTCTCCCATTTTTAAATATTGATCCATGAAGAATGCGAATGCTTGAAGGATTTGGGGCGATTGCGCAGAGCAATGCTGAACCAAGCCCAAACAGGCCGACGTATCGTAGCAAGTATTGCGCAGTCATCCGGGTGTCGGCGCCGTGCCATGGCCATGGCGCCTCTGTTAGCGCTTGAGCGACGCGATTCCCCGCGCCACAACCGCCAGCGAAAACACCGCCACCACCCCACCCCAAAACCAGTAGGGCAACCACAGCGCCTGCGCGATGACGGCGCTGTCGGAGGGCTGCACCACACCGCCCACCACGGCTTGCGCCGAAAACATGTAGTCCAGATCGGTGAACCACGACAGGCACAGCGTGGCGGCGATCAGGTGCAACAAAAACGCCGCAGCGGTGTCGGGCAGCACACGGGCGGCCACGGCAAGGGTTGCGGCCAGTGCCAGAAGAAACACCGCGCCAAACGCGTTGCGCGACCACAAGACGACAGACACGGTGATCAACAGGGCCAGCGTCGCCAGCACGGCGCGGGCAAAACGCGGCGAGCGCGAGAGCAGCAGCACGGTGACCCCGGCCACCGTCGGCCCGACCAGTCCACCGGCGGCGATCAGGGCCGTGGCAATGCGCCCCGGATTGCCATGCCACACCGCCATGCCCGAACCATCGGCGTGCAGCAGCAACTGGTCAAACTGCGCCCCCAGCAGCAAGGCGGTCAGGCCGTGCCCCATTTCGTGCGCAAAGGTGGCCAGCAAGGTCAAGGGGTACAGCACCTGGCGGCCATAGGGCAGCTGCCAGATGAGCACGGTGGCGGCGGTGGACAGGATCAGCAGGGTGCGTGGGTGCATAGAGGGGTAAACAGACAGGTTTTCGACCAGAAACATGCGCGCATTGCCGCATTTCTCAATTCCGGTGGGTGTGAACTGTCACATTATTTGAGCGTAATGGCACTTGCTTTGGGCCCATCTTTCCATTTTTGGCGCTATGCCCCTTTTCAGGAACCCTGTATGACGCTGTCCACGCACCCCCCCCATGTTCACCCTCCCAAACCCCCGGCACCTTCTTTTCTCCGCCGCCTCTCCATGGCTTTTCGTGTTTTTTTCAGAATTTTGGTCTATCCCGACTACGCCGCCCAGGTGGACGGCTTGCGGTTCGGCGCGGATCTGCCGCCGCCGCTAACCGCCGCGCCGCCAGCCCCGGCCCCCACGCCTGCGCCTGCCGTCAATTACAACGACGCCGCCTTGCAATTGCTGGCCTTGCTGCAGCGGGACGCACGGCTGATTGACTTTACGCAGGAGAACCTGACCCGTTATTCCGACGCCGACATCGGTGGCGCAGCCCGCGTGGTGCACGAGGGCTGCTGCAAGGTGCTGCGGGAGCACTTCACCATCGTGCCGGTGCGCCAGGAGGCGGAAGGCAGCCGGATCGTCCTGAACGATGGTTTTGATGCGCGGGCCATCCGCCTGACCGGCAATGTCGTCGGCAAAGCGCCGTTTCTGGGCAGCCTCAGCCACCGGGGCTGGCGCGCCATCGAGGTTCGCTTGCCCAAATTTGCCGAAAACCATGATGTCACCGTGCTGGCCCAGGCCGAGGTGGAACTGTGAGCGAACCCCGTTACTCCATCGGTATTGACCTGGGTACCACCCACTGCGCCTTGGCCTATGTGGACATCACCGCCAGCGAGGGCGAGCAAACCCTGTGTGCCGTGCTGGATATCCCACAGCTGACCGATCCCGGCACGGTCGAACCCTCTGCCTTGCTGCCGTCTTTTTTGTACCTGCCCCACGCGGACGAGTTGACCGAAGGTGATTTGGACCTGCCCTGGTCCACCGCGCAGGACTACGCCGTGGGTGAATTTGCGCGCTCGCGTGGCGCGCTGACACCCATCCGCCTGGTGTCCAGCGCCAAAAGCTGGCTGTGCCACGCCGGGGTGGACCGCCGCGCGGCGATTTTGCCCCACGATGCCCCACCCGAGGTGGCACGGGTCTCGCCGCTGGAGGCCTCTACGCGTTATCTGGAGCACCTGCGCCAAGCCTGGGACGATGCCCACCCGGACGCCCCGTTTGCGGAGCAGGACATCACGGTCACCATTCCGGCCTCCTTTGACCCGGCCGCCCGCGAACTGACCCTGGACGCCGCCCGTGCGGCGGGCTACAGCGCCTTGACCCTGCTGGAGGAGCCGCAGGCCGCCCTGTACAGCTGGATCCAGAGCAGCGCGGGCCGCTGGCGCAAGGACGTCCAGCCCGGCGACATCATCCTGGTGGTTGACGTGGGCGGCGGCACCAGCGATTTCTCTTTGATCGCGGTGCTGGAGCGCGAAGGCAATCTGGAGTTGCACCGGGTGGCGGTGGGCGACCACATCTTGCTGGGCGGCGACAACATGGACCTGGCCCTGGCGCACGGGGTGGCGCGCAAGCTGGCCGCCGATGGCAAAGCACTCGACCCCTGGCAAATGCGCGCGCTCACCTATGCCTGCCGCGTGGCCAAAGAAAACCTGTTGACGGATACCGGCCTGGAAGTGCAGCCGATCGTGGTGCCCAGCCGTGGCTCCAAATTGATCGGCGGCTCGCTGCGCACCGAACTCACCCAGGCGGAGGTGCGCAGCACCATTCTGGAAGGATTTTTCCCCGAAGTGGAGGCCTCGGTGCGCCCAAGCACCCGCACCCGCGGCGGCCTGACACAGTTGGGCCTGCCGTATGCGCAGGACGCTGGCGTCACCCGCCACCTGGCGGCCTTGCTGGGCCGCCAGGTGGGCGCCACCGCCGAGCTGGAAGGCTTTGCGGGCCAAGTCGATGCCAACGCCAGCTTTCTCCACCCGACGGCGGTGTTGTTCAACGGCGGCGTGTTCAAGTCGGACGTGCTGGCGCAGCGCACGCTGGACACGCTCAACCGCTGGCTGGAGGCCGAAGAGGCCGAACCCGCCCGCATGCTTGCCGGTGCCGACCTGGACCTGGCGGTGGCACGCGGGGCCGCCTACTACGGCTATGTGCGCCGCGGCCAGGGTGTGCGGATTCGGGGCGGCACGGCGCGGGCCTATTACGTGGCGATCGAGTCTTCGATGCCTGCCGTTCCCGGCATGGAGCCGCCGGTACAAGCCCTGTGCGTCGCACCCTTTGGCATGGAAGAGGGGACCGAGGCCGATTTGCAGATGCAGGAGTTCGGCCTGGTGGTGGGCGCGCCTGTGCATTTGCGCTTCTTCGGATCGTCGGTACGGCGCCAGGACCAGATCGGCACCTTGCTCGATTTCTGGCAGCCCGACGAAGTGCAAGAGCTGGGGGAGATCCACGCCACCTTGCCCGCCGAGGGCCGCCAGCCCGGCGAAATTGTGCAGGTCCGCCTGCGGGCCACCGCCACCGAAACCGGCACCCTGGAGCTCACGGCCATGGCCATGGACGGCGACGAACACTGGAAGGTGGAGTTCGACCTGCGCAGCCAGGACTAGCACCGGGATTGATGCGCCATTACCTTGTCGGCATTGACCTCGGCACCACCCACACCGTGGTGGCCTATGCGCAGAATCCAGGGCCGGGCAGCGCGCCCGGCGGGGTAGCTCCTGATATTCAGGTGCTGCAGATCGCGCAGCGGGTGGCGCCGGGTGCGTCGGCCGCTTTACCGCTGCTGCCCTCGGTGCGTTACCACGCCGGGGCGGGTGAGCTGGGGCCTGGGGAAGACCCCGTTGTGGTCGGGCAATGGGCGCGCCAGCTGGGCGCCCAGGTGCCGGGCCGCCTGGTGCGCAGCGCCAAAAGCTGGCTCTCGCACCCCGGCGTGGACCGCCTGGCCCCCATCCTGCCCTGGGGTGCGGCGGCCGATGTGCCCCAGGTCTCGCCGGTGGAAGCCAGTGCCAGTTACCTGCGCCATGTGCACACGGCGTGGAACCACCGGTTTCCGGGCAGCCCGCTGGCGCAGCAGGATGTGGTGCTGACCGTGCCGGCCTCGTTTGACGAAGGCGCCCGCGCCCTGACGCTGCATGCGGCACATCTGGCGGGACTGCCCCCGCTGCGCCTGCTGGAAGAACCCCAGGCCGTGTTTTACGACTGGCTTGTGCGCCACCGGGGCCGATGGGCCACGGAGTTGGCGCAGACCCGGCTGGTGCTGGTGTGTGATGTGGGCGGCGGCACCACCGACCTCAGCCTGATCCAGGTGGAACTGGTGGACGGTGAGCCGAAGCTGACCCGCATTGGCGTGGGCCAGCATGTGATGCTGGGCGGCGACAACATGGACCTGGCCCTGGCGCACAAGGTTGAGGCACGCCTGGCCGGTGCGGTGGCGGCGCCTGCGGGCACCCCAGGCGCACCCCGGCGCTCGGCCAGCCAGTGGTCCCAGTTGATGGAGCGCTGCCGCGTGGCCAAAGAGCAATTGCTGGCCGCCGATGCCCCTGCGCAGGTGACGGTCACGCTGGTGGGCGGCGGTGCGCGCCTGGTCGGTGGCAGCCGCTCGACCACGCTGGCGCGCGAAGACGTGGAGCGCACCCTGGTGGAGGGTTTTTTCCCGCAGGTGGAGGCCAGTGCACAGGTCCAGCACGGCCACAGCGGCATCCTGGCCCTGGGCTTGCCCTACGCCCGCGACCCGGCCATCACCCGCCACATGGCCGACTTTTTGCGCCAGCACGCGCAGGCCATGCCCGACACCTTGCTGCTCAATGGCGGGGTGTTTCACGCCAAGGCCCTGGTCCACCGGCTGGAACAAACGCTGGGCGCGTGGCGCGGCGCACCCCTGCGCCTGCTGCACAACGACAACCCCGATGTTGCCGTGGCACGCGGCGCGGTGGCCTATGCCCTGGCGCAACAGGGGTTGGCCCCCACCATTGGCGGCGGCGCGGCGCGCAGCTACTTTTTGCTGCTGGACGACCCGCCGCAAGAGGATAAGCGGCAAGAGGGCCAGCACCCCACGGCGGCAACCCACGGACCCGGCGGCGATGCGGGCGCGCGCGGCATCTGCATCCTGCCGCGCGGCAGCGCAATCGGCCAGGAAGTCCCGCTGGCCGGGCTGACCTTTGCACTGCGCCTGGGGCAGCCGGTGCGCTTTCACCTGTTTGCCGCGGCGGCCGATGCCCCCGACCACCGGCCCTTCCAGCTCGGGGACCAGGTCCACCTGGACTCCGAGAACTTCACGCGCCTGCCACCTGTTGCTATTGTTTTGAGAGCTGCTTGCGCATATTCCACGGGGGCTGGAGGCCTAAATGATCCACAAAATGTGCCTGTGCAGCTGCGCACCGCGCTGACCGAAATCGGCACCCTGGAAATGCACTGCGTGCGCCTGGCCGACGCCCGCCAACGCTGGCGGCTGGAGTTTGACCTGCGGCACCAGGAGGCCGGACCCGACACTGGCGAGGGCAGCGCAGGCGAAGACCCTCTGGCGTCTGAGCGCCTAACCCAAGCAATTGAGAAAATCGACCGCGTTTTTGGCCCCGGACCCCAGGCCCTGGCCGCCAAAGAGGTGAAGCAACTGCGCCTGCAACTGGAGCACATTCTGGGTGCGCGGGAGTGTTGGGCCACCCCCGCCTTGCGCGCGCTGTTCGACGCTTTGTGGCAACGCGCCCGGGGCCGACGCCGCTCGGCCGAGCATGAACGGGTCTGGCTCAATCTGGCCGGGTATTGCCTGCGCCCCGGTTTTGGCGACCCGCTGGACGGCTGGCGGCTGCAGCAGCTGTGGACCCAGTTCCCGCTGGGTGTGCAGCACCGCCACGACAAGCAGGTATGCGCCGAATGGTGGACGCTGTGGCGGCGGGTGGCCGGTGGCCTGGCCGCGCCCGAGCAGCTGCGCCTGCTGGAAGACTTTGCAGACAATGTGTACCGCGACGTGCTGGGGCCACAGACCAGCGAGGTGAAACCGGTCCAGGGCAGCGCTGAGGACATGCTGCGCCTGTGCGCCTCACTGGAGCGCATCCCGCCGGACTACAAGGTGGAAATTGGCGATTGGTTGCGGGGCCGCTTGCAGGCAGACCCGGCCAGCGACATCCCCACGCTGTGGGCGCTGGGCCGCCTCGGTGCGCGCCAGCCCCTGTACGGCAACAGACATGTCGTGGTACCGGCCGCGACCGCCAGCACCTGGGTCGAAACCCTGCTGGCGCTCGACTGGAAACGCAGTGACGCCGCCGCCTTTGCCGCTGTCCACCTGGCCCGTGTGACCGACGACCCCGCGCGTGACCTGCCCTTGGCCTTGCGGGAGCGGGTGGCGCACAAGCTGCTGGCGATCCACGCGCCGCCGCTGTGGACTGCCATGGTGCGTCACCGGGTGGAACTGGACGCGGCCACCACACGCCGCGTGTTGGGGGAATCCCTGCCGCCGGGGCTGACGCTGATGGCCTGAGTGTTGAACCAAGCGTACAACGCGGCAGTGGCTGGGCATCCATCGCCAAGGGCGGCCCATCGGACCCGCATTGCCGACCCCGTGGTCATCGGCACCCCAAAGAAATCCTGGGTGCCAACGTCGCATTTACGCCAGCAAGAAATCTGGATTGGGCTATAAAGACAGGGACCGATCAACCATTTGGGCTTCATGCAACACCTTCTCAATCTTTTTGCCGCCATTGCTTTGTTGGTCTGGGGAACGTACATCGTGCGCACCGGGGTCCTGCGGGTGATGGGCGCCAATCTTCGCCATGTGCTGGCGCGCAGCGTACGCAACCGCCTGAGCGCCGTGGCGGCCGGGCTGGGGGTGGCGGGGTTGCTGCAGTCCAGCACCGCAACCTGTTTGATCCTGGCCTCTTTTGTGGCCCAGGGCCTGATTCCAACCGGCCCGGCACTGGCCGTCATGCTCGGGGCCGACGTGGGCACCAGCCTGATGGCGGTGGTGTTTTCGTTTGACCTGTCCTGGCTGTCGCCCTTGTTGATCGTGGTGGGGGTGGTGACGTTTATCTCCAGCGAGAGCACCACCATCGGGCGGCTGGGCCGGGTGGCGATCGGGCTGGGGGTGATTACCCTGGCCCTGCATTTGATTGTGGCGGCCACCCAGCCACTGACCCAGGCGCCCGTGGTGGTGGCCCTGCTGGCGGCGCTGCCCAATGAAATCATGCTGGAGATTTTTGTCGGTGCGCTGCTGTCCGTGCTGAGCTACTCCAGTCTGGCCATCGTGTTGCTCACAGCCACCCTGGCCGCCGCCGGTGTGCTGCCCCTGGTGGTGGCCCTGGGCCTGGTGCTGGGTGCCAACCTGGGCAGCGGATTGCTGGCCATGCTGTCCACCGCCGGTTCAACGCCGCAGGCACGGCGTATCCCGCTGGGCAACCTGCTGTTCAAAATCGCGGGCTGCCTGATTCTGATCCCCCTGATGCCGCAAATCGCCGTCCACATCACCCGCCTTACCGACTCGCCTCTGCACCTGGTGGTGGCGTTTCACCTGCTGTTCAATGTGGCACTGGCCGTGTTGTTTGTGGGCACGGTCCGTGCGCTGGGCGTGCGGCTGGATGGCTGGTTGCCCACGCCGGACAAAGCGGGCCAGACCCAGCGCCCGCAGCACCTGGACCCCACGGCCTTGACCACGCCTTCGCTGGCCATCTCCTGTGCCGCCCGTGAGGCCCTGCACCAGGCCGATGTGGTGGAAACCATGCTGCGGGGCATTTTGCCGGTGCTCAAGGACAACGACCTGGCGCTGGCCGAAAACCTGCGCCGCCAGGACGATACCGTGGACCAGCTGTATTCGGCCATCAAGTTTTACCTGACCCAGATCTCGCGCGCCGCCCTGTCCGAACGCGAGGGCAAGCGCTGGACCGACATCATCTCCTTCACCATCAACATGGAGCAAATTGGCGACATCGTGGAGCGCGTCATTCAGGACCTGGAAGACAAAAAAATCCGCAAAAACCGCAACTTCTCGGACGCCGGCATGGCCGAGATATGCCATTTGCACGCGCGCCTGCTCTCCAACATGCGCTTGAGCATGAGTGTGTTTCTGGATGGCAGTATCGAAGACGCGCAAAAGCTGCTGGCCGAAAAGGTACTGTTCCGTGACCTGGAGCGCGAGTACGCGGCCACCCACCTGGTGCGTTTGCAGAGCAACACGCCCGAGAGCATCAACACCAGCGCGCTGCATCTGGACCTGATCAGCGACCTCAAGCGCATCAACTCCCTGCTGTGCTCCATTGCCTATCCCATCCTGGATGCGGCCGGGGCCTTGTCCCAAACCCGTGTCAAGGCGCCTTGGCGCCAGGCCCCGCACCTGAAGACCTGATGCACGGGCAGCCCGGCGCAGCGTTTCATCGGCGGTACTGGCGAATCACCCGGTAGCGCTGCTCTCTGTCGCCCGTGGAGACCACCAGCGCATAACCGTGCGCCTGCCATAGCACTGGCGCACAGGCCGTGGGTGGAGCCGCAGCACCCGCACGCCGGGCCAAAGTGACGTGGGGCTGGTAGGGACGCGCCTCCACCGCCAGGCCCAGCCCGTGCAGCACCTGCGCGAGTTGGTCGTACAGCGCCTGTAACGGCTGCGGCAGCCCGGATGCGCACAGCACGGCCAATCCGTGGGGCCAGAGCTGGGGCTGGTCCAGTTTCAATACAAACGGCTGGAAAGGCACATCGGCACCCGATGCAATGCCTTCGGTTTGGTCGGCGCCCACATTGCCGATGAAGTGCAGGGTGACATGCCAGTCCGCGGGCAGGTAGCGCGCGCAGCCCGCGGGCCAGCGCCATTGGCGGGTGTGTGCGGTCAGTTGCGTGCGGACTTCGTCCTCAGGCCACAGCGCCAGAAAAAGGCGCTGGGTACTGGTCACGTTGGTGGTATTGGCGGCGCTAGGGTTGCTGCGGGTGTGGGACAGGTATGCCACTGGATTTTGTAACGAAATGTGCCTGCAGCCCCCATAGAATAAGCGCAGGCAGCTATGAATTTAAGAGCGAATTGGCACGCTAACTGCCACCACGCACCACGTAGTAGACCGCTACGCCTGCCGCAACCAAGGCCACCCACCACCAAAGTCGTCCACCCGATGCGGGCTCTTCGCCGGGCGCGAGGGTGCGCCTGGTTTTGACCACCTGCGGTGCGGCTGCATCGACCAGGTCTTTCGACTCTTTCAAGCCCAGGCCGGTTTTTTGCCGCAGCAGCTTGATGGCCTCGATCTTGTTGCCACGCTCAAGCGCGTTAAGGACGTCGGGAGGGAGCGGGTCCGAGGGAGTCGACATGGATGGGTCCTTTGGTAGTGCGTATTCAGGCGGGAATGGATGTGCAGCCGGAGTGCCACAGCATAACGCCGCAGTGGGCGGTGGATCAACGCAATGAATTCACGGGTGGCACTGGGTTTTTAATCCCGTCGAATTCGACGGGATTAGGATGCAGGCGGGTCTGAACAGCTTCACCCTGACGCCCAAACGCTGGATTGAGACCACAGGAGCCGTCGGCATCACCTCCAAAGCCGGACGCTATGGCGGCACGTATGCCCACAAAGACATCGCCTTCGAGTTCGCTTCCTGGGTGTCGGTTGAATTCAAGCTCTACCTCATCAAAGAGTTTCAGCGCCTGAAAGAAACGGAGCGCGAGCAATTGGGCTGGGACATCCGCCGCAGCAGATCAACCTCATCTACGCCAGCGAGGCCGACTTGCTGAACATGGCCCTGTTTGGCAAAACCGCGAAACAGTGGCGTGATGAAAACCCCGGCAGCAAAGGCAACATCCGCGACGAGGCCAATGCCGCGCAACTGGTGTGCCTGGCTAACCTCGAAACCCTGAACGCCCATTTCATCCATCAAAGGCTGGCGCAGGCCGAGCGGCTTACCCTGCTGAACCAGACCGCCATCGGGCAAATGAAACTGCTTTTGGCAGATGTAGGCGTGCAGCGACTGGGAGGCAAGCCGCCATGAATGGGCAGCGAAACGGACATTGAAAGGCGCTCTCCAAAACCGCATCCACGCTCCCAAGAAGGCGCGTGAACGCAGCGCAGCCTGCATAAATTTGGATAAAAAGTGCCTGCATCCCCCGCAGATAGTGCGCAAGCAGCTACGAAAAACATAGCGAAAGTCGTGCCGCACAGGGAATGTATCGCATCTGCGACAGCGCTGCCGCGCACATTCACCCGCATAGCCGTAGACTGAACTTTTGTGCCACCCATTTCATAGGTAAGCCCATGTCCAACGCCGCACCCCTGTTCCAGCCCTTTGCGCTCAAATCCCTGAAGCTACCCAACCGCATCGTCATGGCGCCCATGACCCGTTCGTTCTCGCCCGGCGGTGTGCCCACCGACGCGGTGGGGGAGTACTACCGCAAGCGCGCCGCCGCTGCGGTGGGCTTGATCGTGTCCGAGGGCACGGTGGTCGAGCGCCCCGCCGCGTCCAACGACCTGAATGTGCCGCGCTTTTGGGGTGACGATGCGCTGGCCGGTTGGCACAACGTGGTCAACACGGTGCACGGCGCGGGCGGCCTGATGGCGCCCCAGCTGTGGCATGTGGGCGCCGTGCGCAACCGCCGCTCCGAGTGGCAGCCGCCGCAGCCCTGGGACTCTCCTTCGGGCTACTCCACACCGGGCAAGCAGTTTTGCGAGCCCATGACGGACGAGGTCATTGCCGACACCATCGCCGCCTTTGCCCGCGCCGCAGGCGCGGCCAAGCGCCTGGGCTTTGACGCCATCGAGTTGCACGGCGCGCATGGGTATTTGATCGACCAGTTTTTCTGGGAAGGCACCAACCTGCGCGGAGACCGTTATGGCGGCAGCGACCTGGCGGCGCGCGGGCGTTTTGCGGCGGATATCCTCAAGGCCGTGCGTGCCGAGGTGGGGCCCGACTATCCCGTCATCATCCGCCTCTCGCAATGGAAGCAGCAGGACTACGCCGTGCAGATGGCCAAGACGCCCGACGAGATGGCCGCCTGGCTGCAACCCCTGGCCGACGCGGGCGCGGACATCTTCCACTGCTCGCAGCGCCGTTTCTGGGAGCCCGAGTTTGAAGGCTCGGATTTGAACTTTGCCGGTTGGGCCAAGAAGCTCACCGGCCGCCCCACCATCACCGTGGGTTCGGTCGGTTTGAGTGGTGAGTTCATCGCCGCCTTTGGTGGAGAGTCGTCCAAACCTGCCTCGCTGGACGAGCTGCTGCGCCGCTTCAATCGGGGCGACTTCGACCTGGTGGCCGTGGGCCGCGCCCTGATCAGCGACCCCGATTGGGCCGTGAAGGTGCGCGATGGCCGCACGGCGGAGTTGTCCGACTTTTCACCGGCGGCGCTGGCAACCTTGGTCTAAGGGCTGGCTCACAAGCCCCGTGCCCAGTCTGGCCGCAGGGAGGCCGCCTCGGGGCGGTCCACGGCCATTTTTACTTCCTGCAACAGGCGCTCTTTTTCGGCGCCCAGAACGCCTTTGAGCACCAGCCAGTTGGAGGCGTGGTCGCTGCGAAACACCGTGCGCTTCAACTCCAGCGCCTCAATGAACTGCACCATCTCGGCAAACAGCTCCTGCTGCTGGAGCGGCTCCCACTCGGGGAACCCTTGTCGAAACCGGTCTTCCCCTTGGGGAAAACTGACCACCAGCGTCGCCAGAAACTCGGGCTGGGTCAGGTTGGCCAGGCGCGCCGAGTTGGCGGCATGCTGGGCGGACAGTGCGCGGCCGCCCAGCCCGTTGAGCAGCATCACCGAGCGGGTGATGCCGGCTGCGCCCAGCTTGTCCAGCGCGTCCCGGGTGGTGTCCAGGGTTTCCCCTTTGTTGACCTTGCGCAGCACCTCATCGTCGCCCGACTCCGCACCAATGTAGGCCAGGCTCAGCCCCGCCGCGCGCAACTCCTGCAACTCGGCCACGGTCTTGTTGCGCACGTTGCGCGGCAGGCAGTAGGTGGAGATGCGCCGCACCTTGGGCAGGTGCTCCCGGATCGCCTCCAGCAAGGCCATGAGCCGGCGGGTGGACAGCACCATGGCATCGCCGTCGCCCAGAAACACCCGCTGCACCTGGCCTGCAAACTGCGCGCCGCAGTGGCGAATGGAGTCCAGCGTTTCCTGCGCGTCGCGAATGGTGAATTTCTTTTGCGGCGCGGTGTACATCTCGCAGTAGGTGCACTGGTTCCACGAGCAGCCGTTGGTCACCGGCAAGATCAGCGACTGCGCTTCACTGGGCGGGCGAAAGACCGGATTGATATAGCGAATGGGTAAATATGTGTTCATTGTGAAATAACAAATGGGCGCCAAACGCCTTGGCCAAACTGCGCTCTCGATCACATCCGTTTCCAAATCCGAATGCTGACCCAACGTGCCACGGTATTCCTGGTTGCGGTTCTGGCCCTGTGGCGTTTGTACCTGTCGGCTGGGTTGCAACTGCACCCCGATGAGGCCTACTACTGGTGGTGGTCGCGTCACCTGGATACAGGCTATTTTGACCATCCCCCCATGGTCGCCTATTTTATTTGGATCAGCACCTTCTTTTCCAGTTCCGAGCTCTGGGTCCGACTCTCCGGGACCGTGGTTTTGCTGCTGATGAGTGGGCTGATGTGGCGGCTGGCCATGCAGCTTTTCCAGAGCGAGCGCGTGGCTGCGGGCAGCGTCATTCTGTTCAACAGTTCCCCCTTGATTCAGCTGGGCATGGTCGTCATCACGCCGGACGTTCCCCTTTTGCTGTTTTGCGCACTCAGCATCTGCTTGTTCTGGCAGACCCTGCACAGCCAGCGCACTTGGCTGTGGTATGCCTTGGGTGGGGCTTTTGGCATGGCGCTGCTTTCAAAATACACCGCCATTTTGCTGATCCCCTGTTTCCTGCTTTATTTGCTCTTGACGGAGGACCGCCGGTGGCTGAAAACCGTCTACCCCTACCTGGCCGCCTTGGTGGCTTTGGTGTGTTTTCTTCCGGTGGTGGTGTGGAACAGCCGAAACGCATGGGTGTCTTTTCTATTCCAGCTGAAGAACTGCGTGGGCGGCGAAGGTTTCGCCCTCAGCAAGGTGGCGGAATACTTTGCTGGGCAAATGCTGGTCACAGGGCCGCTGGTATGGCTCTTGGGGATGTATGCCGCCATGGTGGGCGTGTGCCGCAAAGACAAGGCCACCTTGCTGCTGGTCTGCACGGCTGCGCCTGTCATCCTGTTCTTTGGCGTCACCTCGTTCATCAAAGTGGCCTACCCCAACTGGCCGGCATTGGCCTACTTCTCGCTCAGCATTCTGGTCAGCCAACACTGTCTTGGTGGAGATTCGAAGATGCCGAAGACGCCGAAGGTGAGACGGGTCTTGTGGTCTGCCGCTGTGGTGTCCACCCTGGCGCTGTCGCTGATTGCAACGGTGCATGCGCGCTTCAGCTTCCTTCCGCTGGGACGCTACGCACCGCAGTGGGCGGCGGCCGATGCCACGAATGCGTTTTATGGCTGGCGAGAGCTGGGCGCTGAATTGAAAAGCAAATTTCCAAACGGGTTTGCTATTACGCCATCACACCAGCTGAGCGCCGAGATCATTTACTACACCGGTGCCAGCGTATTGGCGCAACCGGCGAAAACCGCCAGACCGAGCCAGTTCAATTTGCTGCACCTGCCATACGACCCATGGGGCAAGGGTTGGCTGCACGTGTGGACCGATGCCGATGGCGCCGACTTTGGTCCCTCTTCTCTTGCGCCGGGCCACCACAAGCACTTTGATGTGTACCGCGAAGGAAGGGTCGTTCGCAGCTACTTCATTGACTGAGGCCAGACGCCTTTCATGCCAAGTGTAGACTCGCCTGCATGAACGCAAAAACAATGAAGCACAGCGCAAGTATTTGGGACGGAGAGGTCGGCACTTCCCGCTGTATCGAAGTGGTGCACTGGGAGGGTGACATCACCCCCGAGCAACTGGCCAATGTGGCCCACCAGATCTCGGCAGACTGGCAGATGATCGACATGCAACTGGACCCCGCGCACCCCCAGCATGGCAATGCCTACCATCTGCGGAGAAAGACGGACGACGAGTACGAAGAAGCCGAGTACCAAAAGCGCAAAGCCGCTTTTGAAGCCAAGTACGCAGGCAAGCGCGTGTGGGTGCATGGCTACCACGTCGATGGCGATGAAGCGGCGGGCACCGACCAGCCCTTCTTTTACGACGTGATGTTCAGCACCCTGTTCATCACCCTGGACGACATCGAAGCGCTGTGTGACAAGCACTACGGCGAGGGCATTTGGGAAGAGTACAGCCTGTACCTGGATGACCGCTTGCCTGAACCCTTGGCGATTGATTTTTAAACAGCCACCGGTTCAAGGTGGGTGTTTTTGCATGTGCGATTAACCGAACCTAGCGCCCGCGAAGTGCGCCACCTGAGCGCCAATTTCGTAGTAGGCCTCGCGCACGCCGCCAAGGCTAATGGGAGCCACTTCACTCACCGGCAATGGCAAATCAGCTTCGCCGATTTCGCCCATCACCAACCGCGCCAGTTCACGTCCAAACGTCGTGCCTGGTGCAATACCCCGCCCGTTGTAGCCGCTGAACGAGACGGTGTTGCGCGCAAGCCGGTGAAAGCGCGGTAGCGCGTTGGGCGTCATGCCGATGGAGCCATACCAGGTGTGTTCAAAGTCGATGCCTTTTAACTGCGGAAACAGTTTTGCCAGCGCACGCCGACCCCAATTGCGGTGAATGGTTTCTCCCACGCCGCGCAATGCACCGACGCTGCCAAACACCAATCGACCGGCCTGGTCGAAGCGGAACGACGACAGCACATCGGGCGTGTCCCATGCGCCTTGGCGTTCGGGAAGGATCGATGCCTGCAATGCCTTGCTTAACACTGGCGTAGCCATGTTGAAGTAGGGCAGGTGCACCAACTCGCTACGCAGCACTGACCACACGCCTTGCGGCCCCGTGTAGGCGTTGGTGGCGACAATGATCCATTTGGCTTGCACGGTGTGGCCCGCTGCAGTGCGCACCAGCCAGCTTGTGCCTTGGTCTGTGACGGTGCTGACCGGACTGTTGGAGTACACCTTCGCACCCGCCTTCAGCGCAGCCGTCGCCAATCCGTGCACATAAGCGAGGGGCTGAATCGTGCCCGCGCGCAGGTCTAGCAATGCGCCGGTATAGGCGCTGGTGCCGACTTTGGCGCGCGTATCCGCGGCGCCCAGCAACTGAACTGGCGCACCATGCGTTTTCCATTGCCGACAGCGCTCGGCAATGTCGCGCAGGCCCGACGCGCCCACCGCGCAATGCAGCGTGCCTTTGCGCACCGCCTCGCATTCAATGCCGTGGCGCTGGATGAGGTCGAACACCAGCGTGGGCGCGTCGCCCAGCAAGTTCAGAAGCCGCGTGCCGTGTACCGGCCCCAGCGCACCGGGCAACTCGGAGGGCATGACCCACATGCCGGCATTCACCAGCCCGACGTTGCGCCCCGACCCGCCAAACCCCATTTCTTCGGCCTCCAGCACCGCCACCGACGCACCGCCTTGCGCTAAATGCAAGGCCGACGACAGCCCGGTAAATCCGGCCCCCACAATGGCGACATCGACCACCAAATCCTGCGACAGCGCCGTAGTGCTCGGGGCCTGCGGAGCCGAGGCTTCCCATAGGCCGTGTGTATGCGTAGGGGCTTGGGTGTCATTCTTCATACGGTGTCTTTCGTGGGGTGTTCATTCGATTTGTGCATGATGTGAATTGAAGTGCACCTATTTTGTTGGCGAAGAAAATAGGCGTCAAACGATGATGTTGTCTAACATCATTCCTGTTTAGAATGAATGTATGGCTATCTCACGACGATTTCTCCCTGGAATGTCTTTGCTCAGGGCGTTTGAGGCATCCGCCCGCCACCAGAGCTTTACGGCGGCGGCTGACGAACTCAGTTTGACCCAAAGCGCGGTCAGCCGCCAGATTCGCGCGCTCGAAGAGCTGTTGGGTTCGGATCTGTTTGTGCGCGAAAAGCAGACCGTGCGCCTGACTTTGGCGGGGGAAGCCTATGCGCTGGAAATTCGCGCGGCGCTCAAACGCATATCGTCCGCCACACTTGGCTTTCGGGCGAATCCGAAAGGCGGCACATTGAACATCGCCATCCTGCCGACCTTCGGTACGCGCTGGCTGGCGCCGCGTTTGCCCAGTTTTATCGCCGAGAACCCCGGCATCACCATCAACCTGACGACGCGCCTGGCGCCGTTTGATTTTCAGTCGGAAACCGTAGATGCCGCTATCCACTTTGGCGCCGCCGAATGGCCGGGCGCGGAGCTGGATTTTTTGATGAAGGAAACGGTCATTCCCGCTTGCAGTCGTGCCTTGCGCAAGGAGTATGGATTCAGGGCGGCGGTGGATTTAGTGAAGGCTCCACTGCTGCATCTGGAGAGCCGACCCGACGCCTGGGAGCGCTGGTTCTCGGCGATGGGCATCGCGGTGGACGAGGTACACGGCATGCTGGTGGACCAATTTGCCCTGGCCGCGCAAGCCGCCATATCGGGTTTGGGCGTGGCGCTGTTGCCGAGGTTTTTGATTGAGAACGAACTGGAGCGGGGCGATTTGGTGGAGGCAATGCAAGGGTCCGAGGACGGAGGGGCGGATGGAGCGATGGAGAGCGCCGAGCACTACTACCTGGCGTGGCCGCAGAGTCGCGAGAGCTATCCACCGCTGAAGGCGTTTCGGGCGTGGATTGGGTCGGCGGCGAAAAATACCCCCTGACCGCCCCAACGGGGCCAGATCAAAGTAAGTGTGTTGGATGGCTTGCCCATCCCGCCACAGGCCCCGCATGCGGGCAAAACCTTCCCCCTCGTTTGCAGAAGTTCAAGTTTTAGGGAAATCCCTAATGTGAGCAATATTCCGTTTTTGTGGAATGTTGTTTATTATCGGAAACTTGAGAAACAAATTCCGCGCATTCCATGACACAACTTGCCATTCAAACCCAATCCCTCCTGACCCGCCTGGGCATTGCCAACACCGACGCAGACACCGCCAAGGGTGCGCTGGCCGTGCGCTCCCCAGTCGATGGCGCACACATCGCCAGCGTCCACACGCAAAGCGTGGCGGATGTGAACCATGCGGTGGAGCAGGGCCACGGCGCATTCCTGGCATGGCGCCAGGTGCCCGCCCCCCGGCGTGGCGAGTTGATTCGTCTGTTGGGCGAAGAGTTGCGTAGCGAGAAGGAGGCCTTGGGCGCGTTGATCTCCATCGAAGCCGGAAAAATCCTCTCCGAAGGCCTCGGCGAAGTGCAGGAAATGATCGATATATGCGACTTCGCCGTGGGTCTGTCGCGCCAGTTGTACGGCTCCACCATCGCCTCCGAGCGTCCCGGTCATCGCATGATGGAAACCTGGCATCCGCTGGGGGTTGTTGGCGTGATCAGCGCGTTCAATTTTCCCGCTGCGGTCTGGTCGTGGAATTTCGCGCTGGCCATCGTTTGTGGTGACGCCGTGGTGTGGAAACCCTCGGAAAAGACGCCTTTGACGGCAATGGCCTGTCAGGCCCTGTTCGAGCGCGCGGCCAAGCGGTTTGGCAGTGCACCCGCCCATTTGTCGCAAGTGGTGCAGGGCCTGCGCGACATTGGCGAAGCCTTGGTGGACAACCCGAAAGTGGCCTTGTTGTCAGCCACCGGAAGCACGCGCATGGGCCGCGAAGTAGGCCCGCGCGTGGCGCGTCGTTTCGGTCGCTCGCTGTTGGAGTTGGGTGGCAACAACGCTGTCATCGTCACGCCTTCGGCGGACCTGACGTTGGCTGTGCGTGGCATTTTGTTTGCCGCTGTGGGAACAGCCGGGCAGCGTTGCACCTCGACGCGCCGCCTGATCGTGCACACCAGTGTGCGTGATGAGTTGGTCGCCCAGTTGAAAAAGTCCTACGCCGCTTTGCCAATCGGCAATCCGCTTATTGCCGGAAATCTGGTTGGCCCCTTGATTGATGAGGATGCGTTCAATGGGATGCAAACCGCATTGAAGTCTGCGGCCGCCGAAGGAGGCACGGTGTTTGGCGGGCAGCGTGTGTTGTCCAGCGAATTCCCTGCGGCCTATTACGTCACACCGGCGATTGTGGAGATGCCCCAGCAGACAGACACCGTGCGCCACGAAACCTTTGCGCCCATTCTGTATGTGCTCAGCTACGACCAGTTCGAAGATGCCATCGCACTGCAAAACGATGTGCCGCAGGGCCTGTCGTCTGCCGTGTTTGGCAACGACGTGCGCGAGACGGAAACATTCCTGTCCTCCATCGGTTCGGACTGCGGCATCGCCAACGTGAACATCGGTACCTCCGGTGCCGAAATCGGCGGTGCTTTTGGCGGTGAAAAGGAAACCGGCGGTGGCCGCGAGTCGGGCTCCGACGCCTGGCGCGCCTACATGCGCCGGGCCACCAACACCGTGAACTATTCACGCGACCTGCCGCTGGCGCAGGGCGTGAAGTTTGACGTGTGACACCGAAAGATTGCATTCGCCCGGTCCCACGCTCGCTGGCGACGAGCCTGTCTTTGTCCATATCAAGAACTTTGAGGAAATAACCATGAAACTTCTGACTACACGACGTACTGCCATGTGCCTGGCCCTGGCCAGCGCAGCCATGTGGAGCGCCGTTGCGATGGCGCAGGCGACTTACAAGGTGGCGATTGCCGGGCCCATGACGGGTGGCAATGCCTCTTTTGGTGAGCAATTGCGGCGCGGCGCGCAAACGGCTGTTGACGACATCAACGGTGCTGGAGGTGTGAATGGCAAGAAATTGGAACTGGTGATTGCCGATGACGCCTGCGAACCCAAGCAGGCGGTCTCCGTTGCGTCCAGGCTGGTGGAGCAGGACAAGGTGGTGGCAGTGGCCGGGCATTTTTGCTCGTCCAGCACCATCCCTGCGTCTGAGGCGTATGCCGAAGCCAATATCCTGATGGTGACACCAGGCTCCACCAATCCCAAAGTCACGGACCGCAAGCTGCCGACCATTTTCCGCACCTGTGGCCGTGACGATCAGCAGGGCAAAGTGGCCGCTGATTTCATCGTCGAGAAACTCAAAGGCAAGAAGGTTGCCATCATCCACGACAAGGACACCTACGGCAAAGGTATTGCCGACGCGACCAAGTCCGTGCTGAACCAACGGGGTGTCAAGGAAGTAATTTATGAGGGGCTGACCCGGGGTGAAAAAGACTTCAATGCGCTGGTCACCAAAATCAAGGGTGCTGGCGTGGATGTGGTCTATTTCGGGGGATTGTCTGCCGAGGCCGGTACACTGGTTCGACAACTGCGCGAACAAGGCGTGCAGGCCACCTTTATGTCTGCCGACGGCATCGCCGACAAGGCATTTGTTACTTCCGCGGGTGGCAATGCCAACGTCAAGGGCGTGGTGATGACCTTTGGCGACGATCCCCGCAGCAACCCTGCCGGTCAAACGGTGGTGGCAGGCTTTCGCAAGGCCGGTTTCGAGCCCGAAGGCTACACCCTGTATGCGTACGCCACTATTCAAACTATCGCAGCCGCGCTCAAGGGAAGCAAGACAACCGGTGGTGCCGACCTTGCCAAATGGCTGAAGTCCAACACGGTGCCAACCGTGATGGGCTCCAAGTCATGGGATGCCAATGGCGACCTCAAAGTGGCTGACTACGTGGTCTACGAGTGGAAAGCTGACGGCGACTACGCCAAGCTGGCACGCTAGGTAAAACCGAACTCAGCAGGGATTGCCCTATGGATATGCACATTCTCCTTCAGCAACTGGTCAATGGACTGGTGCTGGGCGCACTGTATGGCCTGATTGCCGTGGGCTACACCATGGTCTATGGCGTGCTCGGCATGATCAATTTTGCGCATGGCGAGGTCTACATGATCTCGGCCTACGCAACCGGTATTGCGCTGGGCGTATTGTCGTTTCTGGGAGTGCATTCCGTGGTGCCCCTGCTGCTGTTGACAGTGGTGTGCGTCGTGGTGGTGACCGGCACCTATGGCTGGGTGATTGAGCGGGTGGCCTACCGGCCGCTGCGCGGTGCGCCCAAGCTGTCGCTTTTGATCTCTGCCATTGGGGTGTCGCTGTTTTTGCAGGCCTATGTGCAGTTGTCGCAGGGACCGAATCCACAGGGTATCCAGCCGGTTCTGCCGGGTGCATTCCGGTTGGTACTTGGCGCCGGGGAGGACAACTTTGTGCAGGTGACCTATGCGCAGTCGCTGATTGTGGTGTTTGCGCTGGTGAGCATGGCGTTTTTGTCCTGGGTGATCGGCCATACATCGATGGGGCGCGCCTGCCGCGCCACACAGCAGGATCCGCGCATGGCGACCTTGCTGGGGATTAATACAGACAGGGTGATTTCCACGGTGTTTGTCATCGGTGCGGTCATGGCCAGCATCGCCGGTGTGTTGGTGACGATCAACTACGGTTCGTTCGATTTTTCTATCGGCTTCGTGGTGGGCGTGAAAGCCTTCACCGCAGCCGTGTTGGGCGGCATCGGTTCGCTGCCTGGTGCGCTAGTGGGCGGCTTGTTGCTGGGGCTGCTGGAGTCGGTTTTTTCAGGCTATGTCAGCTCGGATTACAAAGATGTTTTTGCGTTCACGGTCTTGATCATGGTGCTGGTATTTCGGCCCAGTGGCCTGTTTGGTAAACCTGCCGTGGAGAAGGTATGACGCGCACTCGCATTTCCACATTCACGGTCGATTTGGCGGCAACGTTTGCGCTGGCCATGGTCGTTTTCGGTCCGATGACAGGTTTGCAATTGAATGGCTTCAGCTTTATTGCAAACTGGCAGCGGCCACTCGTTTTGGCGGTAGTCGTTACGCTGGGGCGCTTGGCGTTCAAGCTGGCGTGGGGCTCCGAGTGGGGGCAGCGCTGGATGGCGCGCAAACAAGGCAAGGCGCTGGACACGCCCAAGGCTATTGGGCGCCGCAACCAGCTTTGGATGGTTGCCCTGGGGTTTGTGTTGACCATTGCGCCATTTGCGTTTGAGGCCAACAGCTATCTGACCAAAGCCGTGATTCTGGCGCTGATTTATGTGCTGCTTGGCCTCGGCTTGAACATCGTCGTCGGGCTGGCCGGACTCCTCGATTTGGGCTATGTGGCGTTCTACGCGGTGGGGGCCTATTTTTTGGCGCTGGGCTACCAGTATTGGGGCATCGGGTTCTGGACGGCGCTGGTGTTGTCGCCCATTCTGGCGGCAGCTCTGGGTGGCCTGTTGGCCTTCCCCGTGTTGCGCACCCATGGCGACTATTTGGCTATTGTGACGCTCGGGTTCGGCGAGATCATTCGGCTCATTTTGACCAACTGGGTTGACTTTACCGGGGGCCCGAATGGCGCCTCGGCGCCCGGGCCAACCTTCTTCGGAATGGAGTTTTCGCGCATCGCCAAATACGGGGGCACGCCGTTTCACGAGGCTATTGGGCAGCCTTACAACCCGAACATGAAATTTTTGTTTCTGTACGTCGTTTTGCTGGTTGTTGTTGGCTTGATGGTGTTCGTGGTGGACCGCCTGCGCAAGATGCCCATGGGCCGCGCGTGGGAGGCCCTGCGTGAGGACGAAATTGCCTGCCGATCACTGGGCATCAACCACATTGCCGTGAAGTTGTCGGCGTTCATGATGGGCGCGATGACAGGCGGTATTGCGGGCGTGTTTTTCGCCAGTTATCAGGGCTTTGTGAACCCCACGTCATTCACGTTTTTTGAGTCTGCGTTGATCCTCGCCATTTTGGTGTTGGGCGGCCTGGGCTCCATCACCGGCGTGATCATTGCGGCGTTTGTGCTGACGCTGGTGCCGGAACTGCTGCGCGACTTTGCCGACTACCGGATTCTGGTGTTTGGCCTGCTCATGATTCTGATGATGATATGGCGACCCAGGGGCTTGATCAGCGCCAAACGCCCGATCATTGAACTCTCAGGGAGCTGAAACATGGACGCTCAAAACATCATTGAAGTGCGCGATCTGGCGATGCGTTTTGGCGGCATTCAGGCGCTGGCGAACGTCAATTTTTCGATTCAAAAGGATTCCATCTCTGGGTTGATTGGCCCCAACGGCGCGGGCAAAACCACAGTATTTAACTGCGTGACCGGTTTTTACCGACCCAGCGGCGGCACCATTGAATTGCGGACCGATGGGGCGATTCGCGAAGTCGGGCGTTTGCTGAAAACACCCTTGCGCGGGGGCACCCATATGGTGGCGCAGGCGGGCATCGCGCGCACCTTCCAAAACATCCGCCTATTCCGCGATATGACGGTGCTTGAAAACCTGTTGGTTGCGCAACACCGCCTACTCAACCGCAATGTGCTGGCCGGCATTGTGCGCAGCAAAGCGTTTAGGAGTGCCGAACGCGAGGCCGTTGAGCGGGCTCGCAAATGGCTCGATATTGTGGGCCTGACCAACAGCGCCAGCCGCATGGCAGGTGAGTTGCCGTATGGGCACCAACGGCGTCTGGAAATCGCCCGTGCCATGTGCACTGGCCCGCGTTTGATTTGCCTGGATGAGCCCGCCGCAGGCCTGAACCCGCGTGAGACCAAAGAGTTGGCCGTGTTGATCCGCCAGCTGCGCGACCAGCACGCTGTCACGGTATTGTTGATTGAACACGACATGGGATTGGTGATGGATATTTGCGAAGAAATTGTGGTGCTCAGTTACGGCAAGGTGATCGAGTGCGGCAACCCGCAAAAAATAATGAATTCGCAAGTGGTGATTGATGCCTATCTGGGCAGCCCTGCCGCCAGCACTGAACTGGAGGCAGCATGACCGCAATCACACCGTCCAGGTTATTGCTGGACGTGAAAGACGTAGACGCCTGGTACGGCCCTGTGCAGGCGCTCAAGGGCGTGTCCTTGCAAGTACACGCGGGCGAGATCGTGACCTTGATCGGTGCCAACGGTGCAGGTAAATCGACTTTGTTGATGACGATCTTTGGACAACCGCGCGCACGCAAAGGCAGCGTGCATTTTGATGGGCAGGACATCACGCATTTGCCGTCTTACAAGATCGCGCATTTAGGGCTGGCGCAGGTGCCGGAGGGGCGACGTATTTTCCCGGCGATGACAGTGGACGAAAATTTGACCATGGGCACCGTGCCGATTGGCATGAAGCACGCCGACGAGGACCGCGAAAAAATGTTCACACTGTTCCCGCGTTTGAAAGAACGCCGCAATCAACGCGCGGGCACCATGTCCGGCGGCGAGCAACAAATGCTGGCGATTGCGCGCGCGTTGATGGGCCGCCCGCAGATGGTTTTGCTGGACGAGCCCTCACTCGGGCTGGCCCCCTTGATTATTGCGGACGTGTTCAAAGCGCTGAAGAAAATTGCCTTGCAAGGCAGCACGATATTTTTGGTCGAGCAAAACGCCAATCAGGCGCTGGCGTTGGCGGATCGCGGCTATGTGCTGGTCAACGGCGTCATCAAAATGCAGGGCAGCGGGCGCGAATTGCTGGCCAACCCCGAGGTGCGCCAGGCCTATCTGGGCGGGCATTGAAACCATGCGAGGTGCGGTACGATGGCCCCCATGTACCTCCCGTTGAACAGCGATTAGCAGCGTATGCGTGAAATCTTAGACACCCCCAGCAGCGAAGCCATTCTGGGCCAGCGCATTCGGGCCTTGCGTATTGGCAAAGGCTGGACGCTGGAGCAAACCGGACAGGCCTCTGGCCTGGCACGCTCCACCCTCTCGAAGATCGAGAACGGACAAATGTCGCCCACCTACGACGCCTTGATCAAGCTGGCGGGTGGCTTGCAGATCGACCTGAGCGAGTTATTTGCCACCGCGCCCAAACCGATGGGCGCGGGTCGGCGCAGCATCTGCCGCAACAACACCGGCTTGCACCACGACACCCCGTATTACAAACACATGCTGTTGTGCAACGACTTGTCCAACAAGGACATGGTTCCTTTCAAAACCACCATCAGCGCCCGCGCGTTTGGCGATTTCGAGGACTGGAGCCGCCACGCGGGTGAAGAGTTTGTGTATGTACTCTCCGGCACCGTGAAGTTGTTCACCGAGTACTACGAGCCGGAAGACCTGGCCCCCGGCGACTCGTTCTACATCGACAGTCGCATGGGGCACAGGGTGATTTCTGTGAGCGCGCAAGACGCCGAAGTGCTGTGGGTTAGTACCACCCATCCCCGGACACTTTGAACTGGGGGGCTTCATGGCCTTTGGTTCGTATACGCCAGTTCAGCAGCCGCCAAATCCCATAACGAGTGGCCGACTGATTTGAAGACCATTGGGCGGCCATCGGGGTGGGGCATTGCTTGAATGCCCTCCAGCGGCGTCACCTCATCCCAATTCACGCCCGCCTGCAAATAGTCGCCCGCTTCCTCTTTGGCACCCGCATGGGTGTCGGCAAACAGGCGGCTGCGTTGCACCAAGGTGTTGGGGATCTCGACCATGTCCGGCTGAAACGCGCCCACACCGATGATCAGCGCGTTGGGCTGCACCGCGTCGGAAAACACCGGCGTTTTGCTGGTGGTGGCGGTGATGATGGTTTGCACGTCGGCAATCACCTCAGCCGGGTTGCTCACCCATTGCACCGGAATACCTTCCTCATTGAGCTGCTCTACCAGGCGTGTAGCGGCCTCCGATTTCAACGCACTCATGTAGAGTTTTTCCAGCTTGCCCTCTGACCAAAAGGCGCGCGCATGCGCTGCGGCCTGCACGCCTGCGCCTACGATCAACAGCTGGCCTTTGGGTTGTCCCTTGAGCTTGATGGCGCCCAACAACGACACGGCTGCCGTGCGTTTGGCGGTGAGCGTGGGGCCGTCGAAAACAGCCAGGTGTTGGCCTGTGCCCGCATTCATCAGCAACACTGCGCCGTGAATGCTCGGCAGGCCCTTGCTGGCATTACCCATGTGCACCGTGGCTGTTTTGAGGCTCGCAAATGCGCCGTCGGTGGCAGGCATCAGCAGCAGCACGCCGTCGTTGGACAAGGGGATGGATGTGCGCACCGGGGCCCTGGCTTTGCCTGCGCGCAGCTGGTCCAACATGGCGTCGAGTGCGCGCACGAGGGGGCCGTAGGGCAGGAGTTGCTGGGTGTCGGCGGCGTCAAAAAGATGCATGAAAATTCCTGCGATTGGCCTTCTCGGGATCGACCGTTGACTATGTTTTGGCGGCCAGTCTTGCCAGGCTCGCCCGCTGAATTTCGCTCAGCGTTTGGCGTGTCGTAATGATTTCTGGCGAGAGCATGATTTCAATCAGCGTGCCGCTATCACTTGCCAAAGCGCGGATAAACGCCGCTTCAAATTCGTCCGTTTGGGTAATGCGCTCGGCCTGGTAACCGTAGGCCATTGCCAGCTTGCAAAAATCGGGGTTGGAGAGCTCTGTGCCACTGACGTGCGACGGATATTCGCGCTCCTGGTGCATGCGGATGGTGCCAAACATGCCGTTGTTGAGCAGCACGATGATGGATTTGCCTCCGTATTGCACCGCCGTTGCCAGCTCTTGCCCGTTCATCAAAAAGTCGCCATCACCGGCAATGGTGAACGCGGTTCTGCCGGTCAGCAAATTGGCGGCAATACCGGCAGGCACGCCGTAGCCCATGGCGCCGTTGGTCGGTGCCAATTGGGTCTTGCACCCCTTGGCCAAACCGTGGAATTTGAAATAGCGGTGCGTCCAGCTGGCGAAATTGCCCGCGCCATTGGTCACCACCGCATCCGGTGGCAAATGGCGCTGCACCACGCTGACCAGGTGTGGCATGTCGATCATGCCTTGGCCGCCTTGTGCGATGCCGGTCAATGCCTGCGGTTGCACATTGGCCAGGTAATCCGCATGCGCGGCCTGCGTCCACGCGGCCCACGCAACTTCAGCCGGTGCGGGCATGGCTTGCAGGTACTCCGCTGTGGCAGATGGCGACGCATTCACCGCCAGATCGGCTTGGTACACCCGGTTCAACTCCTGCGCGTCCGCATGGATATGAATGAGCTTTTGCTTGGGGCGCGGTGATTTCAGCAGGGTGTAGCCGCTGCTCGTCATTTCGCCGAGCCGGTCTCCCAAGGCGATCACCAAATCGCTCTCGCGAATGCGTTGGGCCAGCGCCGGGTTGATGCCGATGCCGACATCGCCCGCGTACAGCGGATGGTGGTTGTCAAACGTGTCCTGATAGCGAAAGGCATTGCCCACCGGCAACTGCCAATTCTCTGCAAACTTCTGCAGCGCTTGCGCGGCCTGTGGCGACCACGCGCCACCGGCGATGACAAAGGGTTTTTTCGCCTGCATTAAAAGCGCGCGCAACGGTGCGCCAGCGGCTGCATCAAAGCCCGGCTGCACGGCTTCGGCGCGGGGCAGGGCCACGGCAGTCACCGGCTGCGTCAGCATGTCTTCCGGCATCACCAAAACCACCGGACCGGGGCGCCCATTCATCGCCGTGGCAAAGGCACGGTTGATGTATTCCGGGATGCGATTGGCATCGTCAATGCGTTCCACGCGCTTGGCAAAGCCCTTGGTGCTGGGGCCGAAAAACGCACAGTAGTCCACCTCTTGAAACGCCTCACGATCCCGGAAATCGCTGCCCACGTCGCCGACCAGAAGCACCATGGGCGTCGAGTCCTGGAATGCCGTGTGCACGCCGATGGACGCATTCGCCGCACCGGGCCCGCGCGTCACCATGCACACGCCGGGGCGCCCGGTCAGCTTGCCCTGCGCCTCGGCCATGAACGCCGCACCGCCCTCCTGGCGGCAGGCGACAAAGCGGATTTTGTCGCGCTGCAAATAGATGCCGTCGAGCACCGCCAGAAAGCTCTCGCCCGGCACGCCAAACACGGTGTCCACGGCCTGGGCTGCGAGGCATTCGGCGATCAAGTGGCCGGCAAGTTTGCTTGTCATCTCTTGGTTCTTTCGACTTTTTGCGTTGGGTGAATCCGGGGTCCAAGTATCCCGTGGATTGCGCCTGTAGGCTATTGATGGATGCGAAGGAGCTGATTCCGAATTGGAATGACCGGGGGGCGTCAAGTGTGACCGCCTTTTCAGCTTTTCAGGTCGTTGCGGCATTGCCATGTACCGATAGCCCATCGCCCAAGTTCCCGTCAACGTGACGTCCGCAAATGCAGCACCGCAAGCCGCAATGGCCGCCAAGGAAATAAGTGTCTTTTAAATAGCTGTGCGCCAGCGTAAGCCGGTAGATCGTAGTTGATGAAAGTTCAATACTGGGAAGAAATGGCGAATCACTCAGACCCC
>Ga0156180_1032_pt1 | contig 66620 bp, 56 predicted proteins | sample RifCSPlowO2_12_FD_107833 | JGI IMG/M metagenome (GOLD analysis project Ga0156180, IMG submission 107833) | Burkholderiales bacterium RIFCSPLOWO2_12_FULL_61_40
AGCCAGTTCGCCAACGGTCTGAAGAAAGCGAATATCGAGATTGACCGCAAGGTTTTGAGCGATATCGCCATTCACGACATGGCGGCTTTTGCTGGCATTGTGGATCAAGTCAAGGCCAAGTTGGCAGCTTGAGTTCGCGGCGGTTTGCTATTGTTTAAATAGCACTCTGCGCACCAGAAACAAGGGCTAGAGCTTGAAAAGGCGCTAGCCCTTTTTCAATGAAAACGCAGTTTCAAAGAAGACTGGTCTGTACTCAAGTTATGTCGGAACTACAAGAGAATTTATGAACGAGTTGAATGCCCTAGTCGACACCGCCAAAGGAGCTTTTGCCCAGGCGGTCACACCTGCTGATCTGGAAAACGCGAAAGCCTTGTTTTTGGGCAAGTCAGGCCGCATCACCGAGTTGATGAAGGGCATGGCGGCGCTCAGCGTGGATGAGAAGAAATCCCGGGGTGCCGCGATCAATCTGGCCAAACAGGCCATCGAATCTGCACTCACCGACAGGCGTCAAGCATTGGCAGACGCGGAGTTGCAACTGCAGTTGCAGGCAGAGGCACTGGATGTCACCCTGCCAGGTCGCCAGCGTGGGCAAGGTGGTTTACATCCGGTATCGATCACCTTGGAGCGAATTGAAGCCATTTTCGGATCCATGGGGTTTGAGGTTGCGCAAGGCCCGGAAATTGAGTCCGACTGGTTCAACTTCACCGCACTGAACACGCCCGAGGACCACCCCGCGCGTTCCATGCATGACACGTTTTATGTTGAAGGTGGGTCAGAGTCTGCTCCCAACTTGCTGCGCACCCATACCAGCCCCATGCAAATTCGCTATGCGGTGCAGCATGTCAAAAAATACCGCGCATCTGCTCAGGCCGACAATTCTGTTTTGTTCGCTGGCGATATGCCAGAGATTCGCGTGATCGCCCCAGGCCGCACTTACCGTGTGGACAGCGATGCCACACATTCCCCCATGTTCCACCAGTGCGAAGGTCTTTGGGTCGGAGAGAATGTCAGCTTCAAGGACTTGAAGTTCGTGTTCACGGATTTTTGCCGTACATTTTTTGAAAGCGATGACTTGGTCCTGCGCTTTCGCCCCAGTTTCTTCCCGTTCACCGAGCCCAGCGCGGAAATCGATATTCAGTTCCAAAGCGGTCCTTTGGCAGGGCGTTGGCTGGAAGTGGCCGGATCCGGCCAGGTGCATCCTAACGTCATTCGAAACATGGGTCTGGACCCCGAAAAGTACATTGGATTCGCCTTTGGCATGGGTCCAGATCGCCTGACCATGCTGCGTTATGGTGTCAATGATTTGCGCCTGTTTTTTGACGGCGACATTCGCTTTCTTTCGCAATTCCAATGACCAATTGCCGGTCAGACCTTTTGGCTTAGACGCAAGCTGTGTCCTCAACTGATTAAAGACAATGCAATTCCCTGAATCCTGGCTGCGTGCTTTTTGCAATCCATCGCTTTCCACCCAACAACTGGCCGACACCCTCACCATGGCGGGGTTGGAGGTGGAAGAACTGAAACCGGTGGCGCCTGCGTTCACCCATATCGTGGTCGGTGAAATCAAGGAAGCCGAGCAACACCCCAACGCCGACCGCCTTCGCGTGTGCAAAGTGGACGTCGGGCAGGCGGAGTTGTTGAATATTGTGTGCGGTGCGCCCAATGCCCGTGTGGGTATTCGTATCCCCTGTGCATTGGTGGGCGCAGAGTTGCCTCCGGGCGAAGATGGCAAACCCTTCCTCATCAAGGTTGGTAAATTGCGTGGCATCGAAAGCCAAGGCATGTTGTGTTCCGCGCGCGAGTTGCAGCTGGCGGACGACCATGGCGGATTGCTGGAGTTGGCTGCCGATGCGCCTTTGGGCCAAGATATCCGCACGCACCTGAATCTGGACGACACTCTGTTCACCTTGAAGCTCACACCGAATCTGGCACATTGCCTGAGCGTGTATGGTGTGGCCCGTGAAGTGTCGGCCCTGACCGGTGCGCCTTTAATTGCCCCCACTTTTGCTGGCGTGCCGGTGACTAACGCCGATAAATTGGCTGTCAAGATCAGTGCGCCGGACTTGTGCGGACGTTTCTCTGGCCGCGTGGTGCGCAACGTAAATCCCAAGGCACTTACGCCGCAGTGGATGGTGGACCGCCTGGCACGCTGTGGTCAGCGCAGTGTGACTCCCCTGGTCGATATCTCCAACTATGTGATGTTTGAGCTAGGCCGCCCGTCGCATATTTTTGATCTGGACAAAATCAAAGGTGGCTTGGATGTGCGCTGGGGCAGGGTGGGCGAGCAGATCAAGCTGCTCAACGGAACCACTGTCACCGTCGACGAAAAAGTGGGCGTGATCGCCGATGATGCGCAAGTGGAATCCTTGGCTGGCATCATGGGCGGTGACGCCACGGCGGTGTCTGACGACACCCAGCATGTCTATGTGGAAGCAGCTTTTTGGTGGCCCAAATCCATTGCCGGGCGTTCACGCCGATTCAATTTTTCCACCGATGCCGGGCACCGCTTTGAGCGGGGTGTAGACCCCAGCCTGACGGTGGAGCATATCGAGCGCATCACGCAACTCATCATTGACATTTGCGGCACGGAGACTACCAGTTGCGGCCCGGTGGATGACACCCAAGCCAATATTCCCACCGCCATACCGGTTCGTTTGCGCGTTGCGCGTGCGGCCAAGGTTATTGGCATGCCTGTAACGCAAGTCCAGTGTGTAGGCGCCTTGGAGCGTTTGGGACTGCCAGTGTCTCAGACGGAAGGCGTGGTGACCGTGGTGCCACCATCCTACCGGTTCGATTTGCAGATTGAGGAAGACCTGATCGAAGAAGTGGCCCGCATGGTGGGTTACGACCACCTTCCGCATACACCGCCATTGGCCCCCATCACTGCCAAGATTCGGCCCGAGGCACAGCGCAGCCCCTTTGCGGTGCGCCGGATGCTGGCGGGGCTGGGTTACCAGGAAACCATCAATTTCAGTTTTGTGGAAGAGCGCTGGGAGCATGAACTGGCGGGTAACCCCAATCCCATCAAGCTGCTGAATCCGATCGCCAGCCAGATGAGCGTGATGCGTTCTTCACTCTTGGGCTCCTTGCTGCAGGTTTTGAAGTTCAACCAGGCGCGCAAGGCTCCGCGTGTCCGCATCTTTGAGTTGGGCCGTGTGTTCCTGCGTGATGCGACGGTGCAAAGTACGGACTCCACCGTAGAGGGATTTCACCAACCCATGCGTGTTGCTGGCTTGGCAAGTGGTGCCACGGATGTATTGCAGTGGGGCCGCAAAGAGCAAAGTTCCGATTTTTTTGACATCAAAGGGGATGTAGAGGCGTTGTTGGCACCCCTGCAAGCCGAGTTTGCGCCTGGGAACCATCCCGCCATGCACCCTGGCCGTTGCGCGCATGTCATGGTCGGCGGGCAGTCCATCGGTTTTGTGGGAGAGTTGCATCCGAAATGGCGCCAAAGTTACGAACTGGCCCAAGCCCCCATTTTGTTTGAACTGGACCTTGATTCCGTCATGCAACGTGCAGTACCAGTGTTTAAGCCAGTCGCCAAGTTCCAGCCGGTGCAGCGCGACATTGCCGTGGTGGTTGGCGACCAGGTGAGCCACGCGGCACTCATGCGTGCCATTTGGGCTGCACCGACCGGAGGCCTTTTGCGGGACGCGGGCTTGTTTGACATCTACCGTCCCAAGCACGGTGGCGATACCATGGCTGCAGATGGCGCCCATGATCGCAGTCTGGCAGTACGCCTCACGCTCAACCATGAAGACGCCACCTTGACGGAGGAGCAAATTGAGTCCGTTGTCAAAGCGGTGGTCGGCCAGCTCACGTCGGATCTGGGCGCACGCCAACGTGTCTGACATGGGCGAAAAATCAACAATGAATCGAGCGATCATGGATTTTTCTGTCGAAAGCCTTGAGACCCCTGCTTTGACCAAAGCGCAATTGGCGGATCTTCTCTTTGATCAAATTGGACTCAACAAACGCGAGTCCAAAGACATGATTGACGCATTCTTTGACTTGATTTCCGCCAGTTTGGTGGATGGAACCGACGTCAAAATTTCTGGTTTTGGCAATTTTCAAATTCGCACCAAAGCACCGCGGCCTGGGCGCAACCCGCGCACGGGGGAGGCAATTCCCATCCAGGCGCGCCGGGTGGTCACGTTCCATGCCAGCCACAAGCTGAAAGAGCAAATTCAGGACGAGACTTAAGCTGCTGCCGTTGTTAAAGCAACACCATTTGATTTTTTTAAATGGCAGGACAAACAGCCTTTGCACTGCGCCAAAACTTAGAGTAACCTCTACGCTTTGCCTCGTACAGCATTGATTTACATGGAGAATACTCTCCCCCCCATTCCCGCAAAGCGCTACTTCACCATCGGTGAGGTTGGTGATCTTTGTGGTGTCAAACCCCATGTGCTACGTTACTGGGAGCAGGAGTTCACACAACTGCGCCCGATGAAACGCCGTGGCAACCGCCGCTACTACCAGCACCATGAGGTGTTGATGATCCGTCGCATTCGTGATTTGCTTTACGACCAAGGCTTCACGATCAGCGGCGCCCGCAACAAGATGCAGGAGTTGCTCCAGGGTGAGCGTGACAAGAAGCGCAATGACGAGGCCATGCTTGAAGGTCTGGATGTTCTGGAAGTGGACGATGCTGATATGGAAGAGTTTGAAGACAGCCTTCCTGCCGACGTACCTGAACCTGCTTTAGCCCAATTTGAGCAATTAAGGCGAGAATTATGTGAAATTAGGGAGCTGCTCACCACTGACTAATGCGAAAAGCCCTCAGCTCAGGTTATAATTTGAGGCTAGATCGGTGTGTGGCGCAGCCTGGTAGCGCACTTGCATGGGGTGCAAGGGGTCGAAGGTTCGAATCCTTTCACACCGACCATTAGATAAGACAAAGGCCTCTAAGTAGCGATACCTAGAGGCCTTTTCCATTGGGGAATCGATAGCTTACGCTGCAATTGCTAACCATCAATTCACTGTCATCAGCGTGAGCCGGTCGAGGTGCCGATGGTCAAATGCTCCATGGCCCGACAATGCCCCCGCGCCATACTGATCTCGTTTAATTTACAGAAAGAAAAAATGTTTGATAAAAGCGGCCAATGGATTCATCTTGAAACGTTTGATGATTTTGACAACGGCCTGTCAGAATTGATTGATCTCTGGTCAAGTGCGGCAACCCAAACCGTCAAGGAATCGGCACTCGCGCACTTTAAAGAAGACCTGGATGCAGCCGTACTCACCTGGATTGACAACAGAGCAAAGTCCAAAAAATACGCTTCCATTGGCAAAGAGTTAGCTGAGTTTGAAGAAGCATTGAAATAAGGCCCAGACATTGCCCCTGAGGCTGTGGAGCTTGGTCTGTGACGCAATGATCAAGCTGCCGCAGATCGAAGCCGGTGCCAGCGTATATGAATCCAGACCAGGCACCCACCTCAGAATCCTAAGCTTTTTTTCTCTTTCGGGAGTGCCGCCCGAGTTTTCTCACCGTGCTGGTTTTGCCGACAAGCTGCAATGGGATGTCGGTGCGCCTGCGTCCGAGGTTGCTGTCATTCAGTGTGCTGATGGCATCGAACTCGGAGCAGGCCTGTTTCAGCATGGACATGGCCCTTACCGCCTTGGCTGTTGCATGGCGAATGGCGTCGTCGGTGTCGCCATTGCGGACGTGGTAAAGCGCCATGGACAAGGCATTTTCAATGGCTTGTTGCTGCGCAATGGGGCTCGGACTGCCCCTGGTGGACTGGATGGTCATGGTGTCGGGCTCCTATCAGAACTGTGAAAATCACCTTTTGCATTCTTGAGTATCGGCATGGCCTGCAGCAAGACAGGCAACTTGTGTGTCACTGTGCCGGGAGCGATACGGTCACAGCTTGTGAATTCTCAAATGCACGGTGCATTTGTTCTGCGTTTTCTCGCTTATTGGCGCGTTTCAATGGTATTTCGCAGCCTCTGGCGGGTGGCCGCTCAGCCAGCCGCTTCCAGTCCCCGGGTGAAATGTTCCTGCATGCGTTGGGTGCTCGCAATGGGGTCGCGTGCATTCAGGGCTTCGATGATGGCGCGGTGCTCTTGCACGGACTCGGCAATGCGCCCGTTCTTGAGGAGGGAGTTGTGGCGGTTGAGTTTCATGACCTTGCGCAGGTCGGCCACCATCTGGTCGCGCCAGCGGTTGTTGGCAATCTCCAGCAGCCGCATGTGAAAACGTTCGTTGATGGCAAAGAACTGGTCCGCGTTTTCCTTGCCGGGCAGCGCGGCTGCTTCCAGCTCGCGGTGCAACAGTTCCAATTCGCGTAATTCGACATTGCTGGCCTTGACGGCCACCACGCCTGCGGCATCGCTTTCCAGCAAGCTGAGCAGGTGGTACACATCGGCCAGATCCGTGGTCGACATTTCGGTCACATAGGCGCCACGGCGCACTTTCATGGTCACCAGGCCTTCGGCGGCCAATACCTTGAGTGCTTCGCGCAAGGGGGTACGGCTGATGCCGTAGTCCTGGGCGATTTTCAGCTCGTCGATCCAGGTACCGGGTTCCAGCTCACGTTTGAAGATGCGCTGACGCAGCAACTCAGCCACTTCTTCGTAAAGCGGGCGGGGAGACAGCGATTTGCTGACGCGGGGTGGTGAAGAAATTGCGTTCATTCCCAGAATTGTAAGCTGCAGTGAATATTTTGAATCAATAATTATAAATAATGTAAACTCACCGCAGATGCAGCGCACCATTCAAGGCGTGACTGTGACTTACGAGGCCTACCGGACATAGCCATGACTGACAAGCACCCTGAATTCAAATCTGCCACCCTGGACGCCTGGACCAAGGCTGCCGCCAAGTCCGCCCCTGGCGGCAATGTGGACGCGCTGAACTGGATCACGCCCGATGGCATCACGGTCAAGCCGCTGTACACCGCTGCTGACACCGCCGACCTGCAATATGCCGACACGCTCCCTGGTTTTGAGCCTTACCTGCGCGGCCCGCAGGCCACCATGTACGCGGTGCGCCCCTGGACCATCCGCCAGTACGCGGGTTTTTCCACCGCCGAAGAGTCCAACGCTTTTTACCGTAAGGCCCTGGCGGCGGGCGGGCAGGGCGTGAGTGTGGCGTTCGACCTGGCCACGCACCGGGGCTACGATTCGGACCACCCGCGGGTGACCGGCGATGTGGGCAAGGCCGGTGTGGCGATCGACAGCGTGGAGGACATGAAGATCCTGTTTGACCAGATTCCGCTGGACAAGGTGTCGGTCTCCATGACCATGAACGGCGCGGTGCTGCCCGTGCTGGCCGGTTATGTGGTGGCGGCGGAAGAGCAGGGCGTGTCTCAGGACAAGCTGAGCGGAACCATTCAGAACGACATTCTGAAAGAGTTCATGGTGCGCAACACCTACATCTACCCGCCCGCGCCCAGCATGCGCATCATTGGCGACATCATTGGCTATACCGCCAAAAACATGCCCAAGTTCAACTCGATTTCCATCTCGGGTTACCACATGCAGGAGGCCGGGGCCAACCAGGCGCTGGAACTCGCCTTCACCCTGGCCGATGGCAAGGAGTATGTAAAGACCGCCATCGCCTCCGGGCTGGATGTGGACGAGTTTGCCGGGCGCCTGAGTTTTTTCTGGGCCATTGGTATGAACTTCTACCTGGAAGTGGCCAAGATGCGTGCGGCGCGCCTGCTCTGGTGCCGCATCATGAAAGGTTTTGACGCCAAAAACCCCAAAAGCCTCATGCTGCGCACCCACTGCCAGACGTCGGGCTGGTCGCTCACCGAGCAAGACCCCTACAACAACGTGGTGCGCACCACCATCGAAGCGATGGCGGCGGTGTTTGGCGGCACCCAAAGCCTGCACACCAATGCGCTGGACGAGGCCATTGCGTTGCCCACCGAGTTTTCCAGCCGCATTGCGCGCAACACCCAGCTCATCATCCAGGAAGAGACCCACATCACCAATGTGGTGGACCCCTGGGCCGGCAGCTACATGATGGAAAAACTCACGCAAGACATGGCGGACGCCGCGTGGACCATCATCGAAGAAGTCGAGGCCATGGGCGGCATGACCCGCGCCGTGGACAGCGGCTGGGCCAAGCTCAAGATCGAAGCAGCGGCGGCCGAAAAACAAGCCCGCATCGACAGCGGCAAAGACGTGATTGTGGGTGTCAACAAATACAAACTCAAGGCCGAGGACGCCATCGAAGCCCGCGACATCGACAACCTGGCGGTGCGTGAAGGCCAGATCACCCGGCTCCAGAATATCAAGGCAAATCGGGATGCAGCCCGCGTGGATGCTGCGCTGGCAGCTATCACTTTGGCAGCAGAAAGTGGCACAGGCAACCTGCTGGACCTGTCCATCCAGGCCATCCGCCTGCGCGCCACGGTAGGCGAGGTGAGTGATGCGCTGGAGAAAGCCTTTGGCCGCCACCGCGCCGACACGCAAAAGGTGACAGGCGTCTACGCCGCGGCCTACGATACCGACACCACCAGCGGGGACAGCATGGAATACTGGAATGCGCTCAAAGCCGAGATTGCTGATTTCGCCGAAAAGCAGGGCCGCCGCCCCCGCGTGATGGTGTCCAAGCTGGGTCAAGACGGCCACGACCGGGGCGCCAAAGTGGTGGCCACCGCCTTTGCCGATCTGGGTTTTGACGTGGACATGGGCCCGCTGTTCCAAACCCCCGAAGAATGCGCTCGCCAGGCGATTGAGAATGATGTGCACGCCGTGGGCATCAGCACGCTGGCGGCCGGCCACAAAACCCTGGTGCCCGCCATCATTGCCGAACTCAAGAAGCAGGGCGCCGACGACATCATCGTCTTCGTGGGTGGTGTCGTGCCACGCCAGGACTACGACTTTTTGTACGCGGCGGGGGTCAAGGGCATTTACGGCCCCGGCACGCCGATTCCGGCAAGCGCCAAAGACGTGCTGGCGCAGATCAACAAGGCGGTGGCAGTGTAGAGGTGGTTGGTATATATTATTGGTATGTATCAATTGACAAGGGGCACACCATGACTGCTTTAACACCCAGCATCGCCAAGGTGTTTACAACGGGCCGCAGCCAAGCCGTTCGGCTGCCGAAAGAGTTTCGGTTTAGCACCCAAGAGGTGTATATCGAACGCAAAGGCAACACCGTCATCCTGCGCCCCAAACTGGACAAAGACCAGTGGTGGGCAGAGATGGAAAAAATTCTGGACAGCTTTGAAGGTATGCCCGATGAAATTGACCGCGACCGTTCGGGCCTGAGCGACCCGGTCAGCTTCGACTGAGGGCGGCCATGTATTTGCTGGATACCAACATCTGTGCGTATTTCATGACGCGCAAGTACCCCTCGGTCGAGAGCAAGTTCCGGGAACATGACCCGCAGGACTTATTTGTGTCTGCCATCACGGCAGGGGAGTTGGCCTATGGCGTGGAAAACAGCAGCCGCATCGAATCCAACCGCAAATGCCTGGAACTTTTTTTAGGAATGATGCAAATTCTTCCCTGGAATGAGGATGCCATGTGGCACTACGGCGTGCACAAAACACGCTTGAAAAAAGCCGGAACCAGGATTGGCGAAATCGACTTGTTGCTGGGTTGCCAGGCCCTGGCACTAGATGCCATCTTTGTAACCAACAACACGCGGGAATTCGAACGTATCGACGGGCTGAAACTGGAGAACTGGGTTGCGTAATTTTCAAGAATTTTCTCCGTTCTCCATGGCTGGGTAAGGGCTGAAATTGTTCAATCTTCAAGATTCTTTGTTGGAAATCTGCGGTGAGCATTCGGCCAGGCAGCGCCGCGCCATTGCCAAAGCCATCACGCTGCTGGAGTCCACCCGCGCAGACCATCGCGCGCAGGCGGATGAACTGCTCACGGCCTTGCTGCCGCACACCGGCCAGTCGTTTCGTTTAGGCATCAGCGGTGTGCCGGGGGTGGGAAAAAGTACGTTTATCGAGGCGCTGGGTGTGTACCTGATAACCCAAGGCCACCGCGTGGCGGTGTTGACCATCGACCCCTCCAGCACGGTGTCGGGCGGCTCCATTCTGGGCGACAAGACCCGCATGGAAAAGCTCTCGGTGCGGGAAGAAGCCTATATCCGCCCCAGCCCCAGCAGCGGCACCTTGGGCGGCGTGGCCGAAAAGACCCGCGAGGCCATGCTGGTCTGCGAGGCTGCCGGATACGACGTGGTGATTGTGGAAACCGTGGGGGTGGGCCAGTCTGAGACCGCCGTGGCCAATATGACCGATATGTTTGTGCTGCTGCAGTTGCCCAATGCGGGCGACGACCTGCAGGCGATCAAAAAAGGGGTCATGGAACTGGCCGATCTGGTGGTCATCAACAAGGCCGATATTGATGCCGACGCCGCCTTGCGGGCCCAGGCCCAAATCACCTCCAGCCTGCGGCTCCTGGGGCTGAACGGCAACCCGCACGATCCCCACAGCCAGGCGTATTGGCGCCCGCAGGTCATTCGCCTCAGTGCCTTGCAGGCCCAAGGCGTGGATACCTTCTGGGACGCGGTGACCCAATTCAAAACCCTGCAGACTTCCAATGGCCAGTGGGCCAGCCGCCGCCAAGGCCAGGCACTGACCTGGATGTGGGAGCGTATTGACGCGGGACTCAAGCAGGCCTTCAAGCGCAACCCCTACGTGCGTGAGCGTCTTCCCGTATTGACAGCCGCCGTGCAGTCAGGTCAGATAGCGGCCTCCACTGCAGCACGAAATCTGCTTGCAGCCCTTGACGGATAAGCGCAAGCAGCTACCAAATCAATAGCAAAAGTACAACCATCTCTTTAGTGACTGAAAGAAGGCAACCATGCACGACATCCTTGAACAACTCGAAGCCAAGCGCGAACTCGCGCGCCAGGGCGGCGGCGAAAAACGCATTGCCGCCCAGCACAAAAAAGGCAAACTTACCGCCCGCGAACGCCTGGAGCTGCTGCTGGATGAGGGCACGTTTGAAGAGTGGGACATGTTCGTCGAGCACCGCTGCGTCGATTTCGGCATGGCGGACCAGAAGATTCCCGGCGACGGCGTGGTCACCGGCTACGGCATGATCAACGGCCGCCTGGTGTTTGTGTTCAGCCAGGATTTCACCGTGTTTGGCGGCGCCTTGTCCGAAGCCCATGCCGAAAAAATCTGCAAGGTGATGGACCAGGCCATGAAGGTGGGAGCTCCGGTGATCGGCCTGAATGACTCGGGCGGTGCGCGCATCCAGGAAGGTGTGGCCTCCCTGGGTGGCTACGCCGACGTGTTCCAGCGCAATGTGATGGCCAGCGGCGTCATCCCCCAGATCAGCATGATCATGGGCCCGTCGGCCGGTGGCGCGGTGTATTCACCCGCCATGACCGACTTCATTTTCATGGTGAAAGACAGCTCCTACATGTTCGTCACCGGCCCCGAAGTCGTGAAAACCGTGACGCACGAGGAGGTGACCGCCGAAGAACTGGGCGGCGCCGTCACCCACACCACCAAGAGCGGCGTGGCCGACCTGGCGTTTGAGAACGATGTGGAAGCGCTGCTGATGCTGCGCCGCCTCTACAACTACCTGCCCCTGAGCAACCGCGAAAAAGCGCCGGTGCGCCAGAGCGGCGACCCGATTGACCGCATGGACAAGAGCCTGGACACCCTGGTGCCCGACAACGCCAACAAGCCCTACGACATGAAGGAGCTGATCGTCAAAACCGTGGACGATGGCGATTTCTTTGAGCTGCAGCCCGAATACGCCAAAAACATCCTGATCGGCTTTGCCCGCATGGACGGTCAGACGGTGGGCATCGTGGCCAACCAGCCGCTGGTGCTGGCCGGTTGCCTGGATATCAAGAGTTCCATCAAGGCGGCGCGTTTTGTGCGTTTCTGCGATGCGTTCAACATTCCCGTCATCACCTTTGTCGACGTGCCCGGCTTCATGCCTGGCACTTCTCAAGAGTACGGCGGCATCATCAAACACGGCGCCAAGCTGCTGTATGCGTATGCCGAGTGCACGGTGCCGAAGATCACCGTCATCACGCGCAAAGCCTACGGCGGTGCCTACGACGTGATGGCCTCCAAGCACCTGCGCGGTGACGTTAACCTGGCCTGGCCCAATGCCGAGATTGCTGTGATGGGCGCCAAGGGCGCGGTGGAAATCATCTTCCGCGAGGACAAGGGTGACCCGGCCAAGCTGGCGGCCAAGGAAGCCGAATACAAGGCCCGCTTTGCCAACCCGTTCGTCGCTGGTGCCCGTGGCTTTATCGACGACGTGATCCTGCCGCATGAAACCCGCAAGCGCATCTGCCGTTCGCTGGTGATGCTGAAAGACAAAAAGCTGGAAAACCCGTGGCGCAAGCACGGGAACATCCCGCTCTGAGGATTGACGGGGATGCTGGGCTTCTGTGTTGGCTTGTTCTGTGCGCGATGGTGTTTGGTTCGCGCTGGATCGGGCTGTCCGGGTGCTCTGCTTCGTGTCCCCCGCGCTGCGCGCTCCTCCTTTACCTACGCAGAACACCCGGACAGCCCGATCCCGGCCAATTGGTATTCCTGCGCGAATTACACAGGCAGCGCTTCGCAGCGGCAGGGTGGGGGTACCCGCCAAAGTGAGGTAAAGGAGGAGGCCGCAGGCCGGGGGACACGAACGGCGGCGGGTACCCCCACCCTGCTGCGGGCTCAGCAAAAAATGCGCCCCTTGTCCCTCGTCAGCCCTACAGCCAAAAACTTAGTTCTGTACTGAATTCAAATCTTGCCGACTTCACAAAGTTAGGAAACCTATGTTCACAAAAATACTGATCGCCAACCGTGGCGAAATCGCCTGCCGCGTCATCACCACCGCCAAAAAAATGGGCATCAAAACCGTGGCGGTGTATTCGGACGCTGACAAGGATGCACGCTTTGTGCTGCTGGCCGACGAGGCCGTCCACATTGGTGCGCCCCCCAGCCGGGAGAGTTACCTGGTGGGCGAAAAAATCATCGCCGCGTGCAAACAAACCGGCGCGCAAGCCCTGCACCCCGGCTACGGCTTTTTGAGCGAAAACGCCGAATTTGCCAAGCGGGTGGAAGAAGAAGGCATCGTCTTCATCGGCCCCAAGCACTATTCCATGGCGGCCATGGGCGACAAGATCGAGTCTAAAAAACTCGCGGGCAGCGCCGGTGTGAACTGCATCCCCGGTGTCAACAGCGCCATCGAGTCCGCCGAAAAAGCCGTGGAAATTGCCAAGGACATTGGCTACCCCGTCATGATCAAGGCCAGCGCCGGTGGTGGTGGCAAAGGCCTGCGCGTGGCCTACAACGACAAGGAAGCATTTGAAGGTTTTACCAGCTGCACCAACGAAGCCCGCAACAGCTTTGGCGACGACCGCGTGTTTGTGGAAAAGTTTGTGGAAGAACCCCGCCACATCGAAATCCAGCTGATTGGCGACAGTTTTGGCAATGTGGTCTACCTGAACGAGCGCGAATGCTCGATCCAGCGGCGCCACCAAAAAGTCATTGAAGAAGCGCCCAGCCCCTTCATCACCGACGCGACCCGCAAAGCCATGGGTGAGCAGGCGGTGCAGCTGGCCAAGGCGGTGAAATACCAAAGCGCCGGCACCGTGGAGTTTGTGGTCGGCAAGGACCAGAGCTTCTACTTCCTGGAAATGAACACCCGCCTGCAGGTGGAGCACCCGGTGACCGAATGTATTACCGGACTCGATTTGGTGGAGCTGATGATTCGCGTCGCCGCCGGTGAAAAGCTGCCGCTGACGCAAGCTGATGTCAAACGCAATGGCTGGGCCATGGAGTGCCGCATCAACGCCGAGGACCCGTTCCGGAACTTCCTGCCTTCGACCGGACGCTTGGTGCGCTTTGCACCACCCGAGCAGACCATGTTCCAGGCCAATACCCAGGACTGGCTGGGTGTGCGCGTGGACACCGGCGTGCAGGACGGTGGCGAGATTCCGATGTACTACGACTCGATGATCGCCAAGCTCATCGTGCACGGCACTGACCGCAATGACGCGATTGCCAAGATGCGCGAGGCGCTCAATGGTTTTGTCATTCGCGGCATTAGCAGCAACATCCCGTTCCAGGCCGCGCTGCTGGCGCATCCCAAGTTTGTGTCAGGGGACTTCAACACCGGTTTCATTGCCGAGAACTATGCCAAGGGCTTTTCGGCCGAAGACGTACCGCACGAAGACCCCTCCTTCCTGCTGGCGCTGGCCGCGTTTGTGCGGCGCAAGTCGCGTGAACGCGCTGCCGGCATCAGTGGACAGCTGCCCGGCTACGCGGTGAATGCGGGCAAGGACTATGTGGTGGTGTCGCTGGGGGCCGATGGCAGCAACAGCTACACCCCGGTGCATGTCGACGAATTTGTAGGCGAAACCGGCTCTGCGCGCGTACGGATGGGCGCAAGCAGCTATGAAATTCGTAGCAACTCGCGCTTGAACGACATCTGCATCCACGGCACCGTGAACGGCCAGCCCTTCACCGCGCAGGTGGAGCGTGGCACGCCCAAGAACCCGCTGGCGCTGCGCTTGCAGCACAACGGCACCCGCATCGATGCGCTGGTGGTGTCGCCCCGCATGGCCGAGCTGCATGCGCTGATGCCCTTCAAGGCCGCGCCCGACATGAGCCGTTATGTGCTGTCCCCCATGCCGGGATTGCTGGTGGACGTGGCGGTGGTGCCCGGCCAGAAGGTGCAGGCCGGTGAACGGGTGGCCGTCATTGAAGCCATGAAGATGGAAAACGTGCTGTTTGCGGCAGCCGATGGTGTGGTCGGCAAGGTGCTGGCGGCCAAGGGTGAGAGCCTGACGGTGGACCAGCCGATTGTGGAGTTTGTTTGATGCAGCGGCCATTTCAGGTACTGGGCGTTCAGCAAATCGCCATTGGCGGCCCCGATAAAACCAAACTTCAAAAGCTGTGGGTGGACATGCTCGGCCTGGAGGTGACCGGCACCTTCAGGAGCGAGCGTGAAAACGTGGATGAAGACATTTGCGCCATGGGGCAGGGACCTTTCAAGGTCGAGGTGGATCTGATGCAGCCGCTGGACCCCGACAAAAAGCCCGCGGTGCACACCACACCGCTGAACCACGTCGGTTTGTGGATTGACGACCTGCCAACGGCCGTGCAGTGGCTCTCCGCACAGGGTGTTCGTTTCGCACCCGGCGGTATCCGCAAAGGGGCTGCGGGTTTTGACATCTGCTTTTTGCACCCGAAATCGAACGATGAATTTCCGATTGCGGGGGAGGGGGTGCTGATTGAGCTTGTACAAGCGCCTCCAGAAGTGGTAAAAGCTTTCGCCCAATTGACTGGAAACCACGAGATTTCGGGTTCACAATAGGGTCGAATATTTCCTGGGGTGCGTTCGCGACGAAAGACGTTGGTCACAACTACAAGAAGGACAGGTTCCCTATGTTTGGCAAGTTACTCGCTCCCGGACTGTGGCTGATGCGGCATCTCCGGTTTATCAACAAACTTGTGCTGTTGGCGGCCGTTTTGCTGGCACCATCGGGAGGCGTGCTGTTGCAGTACTTTCTGGCCGAGCAAGCGGGATCGGGCGCCAGCGCGGTGGCCGCATTGAGTGGCCTGTGCATGGTGCTGGCCATTTACCTTTTGCTGGCTTTTCACCAAAGTTTTTCCCAGGATCTGGAGCAAGTCACACAGGCCATGGACAAAATGGTTCAGGGGGATATGCGTCAAACTTTGGTGACTCGTGGTCAGGATGAATTGGGGGGGCTGACTTCGGCCACCCACAGGATCGGGTCTACGGTGTCAGCCATGGTGGCTAATGTGCGCAGCAACGCCGCCTTTGTGGCGTACTCGGGCAAGAGTCTGGCGCAGGGAAATCGCGAGTTGTCCGACCGCACCGAGCAGCAGGCTGCCAACCTTGAGCAAACGGCTGCCAGTGTGGAGGAGTTGTCGTCTACCGTGCAAGAGAATGCGCAAACGGCCAGTCGTGCCAATGCCCAGGCAGCCAGTGTGCGTGATGTGGCCGACCAGGGTGCGGCCACTATGGCCGAGGCGGTTGCGTCGGTGGAAGCCATTCAGAGCAGTGCGAAGCGAATGGACGAAATCGTGGCAGTGATTGACGGTCTGGCTTTTCAAACCAATATCCTTGCACTCAATGCCGCAGTGGAGGCCGCCCGGGCGGGTGAGTCCGGCCGCGGGTTTGCAGTGGTTGCCAGTGAGGTCCGGTCGCTGGCCAAACGCTCGGCCGATTCGGCCAAGGAAATCCGGCAACTTATAGGCGCTTCATCGGCACAGGTCTTAACCAGTGTCCAAAAAATTCGCACCGCAGGCGACAGTATCACCCAGATTGTGTCGGGCATACGCGATGTGGCGGCCAATATGTCGCTTATCTCGACATCCAGTGCCGAACAAAGTTCCAGCTTGACTGAAATTACCGCAGCCGTGCGTCAGCTGGATGAAATTACGCAGCGTAACGCCCTGATGGTCGAGCATGCGGTGACGCAGGCGAGCAACTTGGAGGGGAGGGCGTCGACCTTGGTGGACGCTGTGGCCGTCTTCAAGTTGCAGCAGGGTTCTGCGGAGGAAGCCATTGCCCTGGTGGAGCGTGCTGTGGCGCATCGTCGGCGTTGCCCTTCGCAGGAGGCATTTTTGCGCGATGTGACGGACCCCACGCAAGGGTTTTATGACCGCGATATGTATGTCTTTGTGCTCGATCACGAAAGAGGTACTTATGTGGCCTTCGGTGGCAACCCGGCCAAGGTGGGTACACGCGTACAGGATATTCCAGGCATTGACGGTGAAGGGCTGATGATTGACATCTTCAGACAAGCCAGTATGGAGCCCGGCTGGGTGGAGTACGACATCGCCAACCCGACCACTGGGCGTGTTCAGAGCAAAATGTCGTATGTTCGCCAGAGCGATGACCCAGGTTTTGTGGTTGGCTGTGGGGTTTACAAGAACTTGATGGTGGGTTAATTCCAATTTCAGATCGATGGGAGAGTAGGCGCCCCGACGCAGGCAGTGCCTTAGCACGACAAGGAGGGGCAACGACCTATCGCATTGATATGAAAATGGAATAACTTGGGTGGCCTCCGTTAGGAGCCACCGTTGTCAGGCGTGCGTTTGGCCCGTGCACGGGCCAGAGCAGCTTCGATGACGGCCCTCTTTTTGTCCAGAATGGCCGGGTCGGTGTGTTGGGAGTGTGCGGGCAGGTCTGCGAGCTTGGTTAGGGCCTTTTCTTCAAGCCTTTTCGCGCTCTCGCCCTTGTCCCTATTGCGCCGGTAGCTACTAAATTCATAGCGATTGCGGGCTTGTCTGGCCAGGACGGGTGACCAGGCATTCCACCCCGTCGCCTCCCCGCTGACGTTTTCCAGCAAGATGCAGTCCACCGGGCACACCGGAAGGCAGAGTTCGCACCCGGTGCAATAGGTTTCAATGACCGTGTGCATACGTTTGTTGCTGCCCACGATGGCGTCGGTCGGGCAGGCTTTGATGCACAGGGTGCAACCGATGCACCAGTCTTCGTCGATGAAGGCCACGGTGCGCGAGCCCTCTTGTCCGTATGCCGGGTCCAAAGGCTTGGCAGGCTGTCCCAGGATCTGGGCCAGCCGGGCAGCGCCTTCTTCTCCACCAGGGGGGCATTGGTTGGTGTCCGCCGTGCCTTCCGCCATGGCGTGCGCATAGCCCGCACAATCCGGGTAAGCGCAGCGGGTGCACTGGGTTTGTGGCAGGGCATCCAGCAGACGGGCGGCAAGCCCGCCGCCCTGGGTTGCCCCGTGGGTCACTTTTTGCCGGAAATACGCTTGGTTGCTACTGTTTTTGTAGCTGTTCGCGCACTGTTCTTGCGGGCTGCAGCCGTTTTTGGCTGTTTTTCTGGCGCAGTTGCCTCTAAAATGGCGACTGCAGCAGGTTCGATGGCCGCCACTGGCACCTGGACTGGGGCCGCTATGGTGGTCACTTCCTCTGCAACGGGCTTCAGATTGGCGGGCACGGCCTGGCTGGGTGCAACCGGGCTTGGGACAACCGCTTTTTCTACAGCTGCCGTGTGGCAGGCCTTGATAAAAGCCTTGACCTCCGGGTACACCAGCTCGCGCCAGCGACGGCCAGAGAAGATGCCGTAGTGGCCTGCACCCTTGGCCTCAAAGTGTTTTTGCATCGTCTTGGGCACACCGGAACAAATGTCGTGCACCGCTTGGGTCTGTCCTGAGCCGGAAATGTCGTCCAACTCACCTTCTACGGACATCAGCGCGGTGGTTTGGATGTCTTCGGGGCGAACACGTTCCAGCTTGCCATTGACGCCCTTGACATCCCAGGTGCCGTTGACCAGATTGAATTCCTGGAAGACCACTTTGATGGTTTCCAGGTAGTAATCCGCATCCATGTCCAATACGGCGTTGTATTCGTCGTAGAACTTGCGGTGGGCCTCGGTGCTGGCGTCGTCGCCCTTGATCAGGTCCTTGAAATAGTCGTAATGGCTTTTCGCGTGGTTGCTGGGGTTCATGGCAACAAACCCGGTGTGCTGCAAAAATCCGGGGTAGACACGGCGTCCGGCCCCTGCAAAGTTGCTGGGCACGCGGTAGATCACGTTGTTTTCAAACCAGCTGTGGCTCTTGTTCATGGCCAGATTGTTCACTGCCGTGGGGGATTTGCGGGCGTCAATGGGGCCACCCATCATGGTCATGGACAAGGGGGTGGTTTCGCCCCGGCTGGCCATGAGGGACACCGCCGCCAGCACGGGAACCGTAGGCTGGCACACGCTCATCACGTGGCAGTTGCCGTATTTGCCCTGAACGTGGCGGATGAACTCCTGTACGTAGTTGACGTAGTCGTCCAAGTGGAACTCTCCCTCGGACAGCGGAACCAGTCGTGCATTCTTCCAGTCGGTGATGTAGACCTTGTGGTCCTTGAGCATGGTCTTGACCGTGTCACGCAAAAGCGTGGCGTAGTGGCCTGAGAGGGGTGCCACGATGAGAACCGCAGGCTGGTTTTTGATTTTTTCCAGTGTGACGGTATCGTCGGTAAAGCGCTTGAAGCGCAACAATTCGCAAAATGGCTTGCTGATTTCTACCCGTTCGTGGATGGCAACGTCGACACCGTCCACATCAATGGTGCGCAGACCAAACTCTGGTTTTTCGTAGTCTTTTCCCAAGCGGTGCATCAGGTCGTAGCCTGCGGAAATCCGTTGGGCGAACGGATTTTTTCCGGCGATGGACAGGGGATTGCCGTACGCCTTGGCCGCAGCCTGGGCCAAGTCGGTGAACGGCTCCATGAGGGAGCGCTGAGTTTCGTAGAGTTGGTAAAGCATGGAAGCCTCGCTTTTGAAAAAATGTTGCAGTGCAATATAACAGTTTTGCGGTCCTATTGCTGATTGCTGGCTTTCAGGATGCTTCGTACGGCGTTGCGGGAGTGTGCACCAAGGTTGCCCAGCAGTTGCGCAACGGCACTGTCGAGCTGGGCTCGGCCAGCCGCATCGCGCCTGGACAATTCACTGACCATGCTGATGCCCGCTTCTTTGACGCCAAAGTCAAACGAAGGGTCAGAAACAAACAGTTCAGGTACGGTGGCTACCAGGGTTTGTGCCAGGCGGGGGGCATAGGCTGCCGACTGTGCGCTGACCACGTCACGCACGTAGCGGTCACTCCAATCGGGGTAGCTGCGGTCTTTTTCGGTGTTGTGCAAAGCCTTTTCAATGGCGGTGTCCTGCTTGCTGCTTGCTGCGTTTTGCAGCAGCTCTTTTTGGTACTTTTCTACCGCCAAATGGCGGTTGGAGAGCAACACCACCATGTCATCTTTCTTGCCACTCATGCCTGCCATGGCCAGTATATTGGCGCCCAGCAGTTGGAGGGTGGAGTTGCCGGGGGCCAGGCTGGCGTGGTAGGGCTGGGTGAGGTCCTGCAGGTAATGCAATGAAAGCCCCGCAAAGCGCCAGCCCCAGTAGGCGTGGCCGGTGCGAAATGCCAGTGCTGCCAGCGATCCATATTGGTAGGAGCGCAGCAAAGGGAACGTCCGCTTGATGAAGGGCGCGGCCATGTAAAGAATGCTGTCTTCATGGTAGAAGCCCATATGGAACGGGGCCTGGGTCGAGTAGTTGAGCGCAGGATTTCCAAATGGCAGCGGGCCAAAACCGTAGACCTTGCCCCAGTCCGAGGGGCTGTCCTCCCAGAGGTTGATGTCCAGGCCATAGTCGGGTTCATCGGAGGCGCTTGCAATCACCGCCAGTGGTGCGATTTGGTCGCCAGGCTTGAGCCCGATGAATTTGTAGCCCGAATTTTGGGGTTCGGGCAGGGTGTTGACGGCTGCGTACGCAATGCGGGTTCCGGTGATGTCTGGGAGTTGCGGGTCGGGCTGAATAAACAGCGCAAACTTGCTGTTAGGCGCCACCCGCAAGGCCATCAGGAAGGCGAGGCGGCGGGCATCGTCGGAGCGATCCGCGTTGGCAACAAAAGCCAGAGCGGCAGGGCGTGCGGGAAATTTTTCCAGATTGGCGGCTGCCCACGCTTCCTGGCTGGCCAAAAGGGCTTCAATCGTTTTTTCTTCCGCCTTCAAAAAAGCCTCCAGCGGCTCCACCGTGACCGGTGCTGCGTTGGCCAGTTCGGGCATTTGTTCCAGAGCCCGGTAGGTTGCAAAACTGTGGTTGCTCCAGGCAAATACTTGGGGTGCGGTAAAAACAAGGGCCAAAGTCAGGGCAGATGAAAAACGCTTCACGCAGTTGTCTCCAGTGTTTTTTGAGAGGTGACCCATCGGTAGATTCCAAGTCGCAAGCGACAGTGCGATGGTCGGCTGAAAGTAGATAGATTATGCGACTATCCCGCAGCGGCACGGGTTAAGGCCTGGCCACCCTAAAATTGCCGGATGGCCATGCGAGGTGGACATATCCGGGGTAGACATGGCACACGCCGTAGAAGACGACAAGGATGCTTTGGTATGAAAAAACTGCTGTTGCGGTGGCTGGTGCTGGTGGTTTGCTGGGGGTGGGCTACGCATGTGGCCGCGTGTGCCATATGCGCGCCTTCGGATCTGGAAAACACCTTGTCCCAACGCCTGTTTGCGGCCGATGTTGTGGTACTCGCCACGCCCACCCTGGATGGGGTTGGCTACCGTGCAGAGGAGGCCATCAAAGGAGAACTTCCCAAGGGCGTAATCCGGTTGCATGAGACGGTTATTGCGCCACCAACTGCGCCCTCCAAGGGGAGTGAACTCTTGCTTTACAGCGCGGGCTCGCAGACCTGGCGCACCGTGGGCGCATTGAAGACAGGGCGCGCCGATTGGGTGAAGCGTCTGTTGGCTTTGGGGCCGGTATCTGCGCTGAATGCCAGCGCGGTGACCGCAGCCTGGTTGCCTCGCCTGAGTTTTCTGGTCGCTGACCTGGAGAGTTCGGAGCCGCTGGTGGCGCAAACCGCGTATGAGGAAATTTCTCTCGCACCTTATGCGGCCATGCGTCCGCTCCAGCCCCACCTGGATGCGCACAAACTGGTACGTTGGCTGGACATACCTTCCTTGGCGGCGCGGCGCCCCTTGTATGCTTTGTTGCTGGGTATAGCGGGCGGCCAGGGCACGGCAGACGCATTGGAAACAAGGCTTCTTGCCGGATCGCAATGGCAGACCACGGCCGAACTGTCGGGCTTGTTTGCGGCTTACCTGGAACTGCGAGGGGCTGATGGGGTCGGGTGGCTGGAGCGCCATTACCTGGCCGACAGCAGGCGTAGCGAGTTGGAGATACAGGCCGCCATTTTGGCCCTGAGCGTGCATGGCAACGGTGGTGGCGTGCGGGTGGGCAAAGATCGTGTGGTTCAGGCGTATGCGGTTCTGATTCAACACAACAAGGCGCGGGCGGGTTTCGTGGCGTCGGATCTGGGCAATTGGGGACGTTGGGAGTTTGGCATGGACTATGCGGCCCTGCTGAAGTCCAGAGAACCGCAGGCGTTTGCATCGCGGTATGCCATGGTCTTGTTTTTGATGCGTAGCCCTGCGCCCGAGGCCCGTGCGGCGCTGGATGCCTTGCGTGCGGGTGGTTTCATATGAGAGCGCTAGCCATCGGATTCTGGCGTTGACTTTGCGGGGACAATGCTACCCATGGTGAAAAATCTTTTGATTGTGGGGGGCGGCATTGGTGGTCTGGCGGCGGCGCTGGCCTGCACGCAGCGAGGCACCCCGGTGCATCTGCTGGAGCAAAGCCCGGTGTTTTCGGAGGTGGGTGCAGGCATTCAACTGGGACCCAATGTGGTCCGGGTGTTGGAAAGCTGGGGCTTGGCAGCGCAGCTCAAAGCGGTGGCTGCCTTTCCCTCGCAGCTGGAAGTGCGCAATGCCTTGAGTTCCAAACTGTTGGGGACCTTGCCACTGGGGGCGCAGATGGTGCAGCGCTACGGCGCGGCCTATGCATCCATTGCCCGAACAGACCTGCACCACCTCTTGTTAACTGCGGTGTGCCAAGGCGGACTGGCGCACTTGATGCTGGGTTCGGATGTGACGGCTGTGACCCAGGATGAGCATGCGGTACAGGTGCAAATAGCGCGCCCGTCGGTGCAAGACGACGTGTTGCGCGCCGATGCGCTGGTGGGTGCCGATGGTCTATGGAGCCGTGTCCGCGCGCAGGTGTTGCACGGCGGCGGGCCCCGCGTGACCGGTCATCTGGCCTACCGCGCCATGCTGCCGCAACGTGACCTGCCATCGCCGTTGCGCAGCCAGGTGGTGAGAGCGTGGATGGGGCCCGATTTCCATGTCGTCCAATACCCGGTGCGCGGTGGTGACTGGCTCAATGTGGTGGCCATTGTGCATGGCGAAGTGCCGGATGATCTGACCCATTGGGACCACAGCGGCAATGCCGCTGATTTGCGGATTCTTTTGGAGGGCGCGGGCGCACCGCTGCTGGATCTGGTCCATGCCATTCCCGACTGGCGCCTGTGGGCGCTGTGTGACCGCCCGCCCATGCGCAGTGCCGCCGAGCATGCGAATGGACGTATTGCCTTGTTGGGCGACGCGGCACACCCCATGCGGCCCTATTTGGCGCAAGGTGCTGGAATGGCCATTGAGGATGCGGCGGAGTTGGCACAAGCGTTGTCGGTGCCTGACCTGCCGGTTCCTGTGGCACTGCGGAACTACGCCGCCAGGCGTTGGCAGCGCAATGCGCGGGTGCAGGCACGGTCCATTCGCAATGGGGACATCTTCCACGCCAAAGGCATTGTCCGCCTGGGCCGCGACATGGCTTTGAAGGTATTGGGCCAGCGGATACTGGATGTGCCCTGGCTTTACCAGGGCGCGTAAAGCCTTGGCAAGGTATCAATGGGGCTGAATATGGCGTGCCAGTGCGCCCGCTACCAGCGTCGGCCCAGCGGGCCACCGGTCAGCAGCCAGCCCATGGTGATAGACCGCCTGGCAAGCGGCTTCAAAGGCCTCCAATCCGCCCGCCAGGCGAGCACCCACCATGCCCGCCAGCACATCGCCGGTGCCAGCCGTGGCCAAGCGGGCGTCGCCGGTCGGGTTGATCACCGGCGTTTGCCCCGGTGCGGCGATGACCGTGCCAGAGCCTTTGAGCACCACGGTGCAGGCAAAACGGCTGGCCAGTTCCTGGGCGGCAGCCAAGCGATCTTGCTGTACCTGTGCAGTGGTGACGCCTAACAACCGTGCTGCTTCCAGCGGATGGGGAGTCAGCACCGTGTCCGCCTGGCGTTGGCAACGGGCCGTGAGCAAGACTTGGAGCGGTGTGTTGCTTGCAATGGCGTTGAGGGCGTCTGCATCCAGGACGGCACGGGCCGATACTGACAAAATCGGCGCCAAATACCCGCTCATCACTTCACCGCCGCCACAGCCGCAAACCACCGCCATGGCGGAAAAATCCAAAGTCTGAACCGGTCTGAACATCAGCTCAGGCCGCTGGGGGTCTGCGCTCAAGGAGCCTCCATCGAGCAATCCCACAAAGACCCGGCCTGCGCCCGCGTGCAGGGCTGCTGACGCGGCCAGCAGTGCGGCCCCTGTCATTCCCGGCCCACCGCCAACCACGGCCACGTCGCCAAAACGTCCTTTGTGGGAGGCATGGGGGCGTGGCGGAATGGAAGGCCAACCCGCCAGCCACGCGCTGGGTCCGGTGGTTGGCTGGCAGGCACCTGCTTCACCGGTGGTATCCAGATCATGGAACCACACCAGGCCTGCAGCATCCCGTCCGTGGGCGGTGAACAGTCCGGGTTTCAGGGTGAGCAGGCTCAGGGTATGGCTGGCTTTCACGCTGTGCAGCGTCGCATGGCCGGTGTCCGCGTGCAAGCCGGTCGGCAAGTCGACGGCCAGCACGGGTGCCAATCCCGCATTGAGTTGGGTGATCCATGCGGCCATGCGGCCTTCGGGAGCGCGGGAATGGGCGCCCACACCAAGGAGGGCGTCAATACATAAATCGCAGTGATTGGGGGGTGTTTCGGCGAAACAGACTCCCGCGTCCACTGCACGCTGGTACGACGCTACGGCGTCGGGAGGCGCTGTGTCGGGCTTGCCCAGCCAGGTCACCACGGGTGCCTTGCCCCAACGCTGCAGGTGCAGGGCAGCTTCCAGGCCATCTCCGCCGTTGTTGCCCGGTCCACAGGCAATCCAGACAGTTCGGGCGTGGGGGGCGATGGCGAGGGACAGTTGCGCCACAGCCAGTCCGGCACGTTGCATCAGGGTATGGGGGGGCAGGATCGCTTGCACCGCCTGTTCAATGCTGCGCGTCGCGGCTACGCCGTGCAAAGCCTGGCGCACACGAAAGTCAACGGGGTGCATGGGTTTTAAAACTCGTAGGCTTCGCCTTCGCGGGCCAATCGGTATTCGGGGCCACCGGCGTGGGGCGGGTTGGCGGCCAGGGCCTGCTGGAAGACGGCTTCCAATGCATCGTCGCTGCGGGTGGGTTCGTGGTGGGTGCAAAAAAGGACCTTGGCACCGGCGTCTTGGGCGTAGCGCATGCCATGGTCGAAGGTGCCGTGGCCCCAGCCCTTTTTGGCGGGGTATTCCTGTGCGGTGTAGGAGCAGTCCGCAATCAGCACGTCCACACCGCGCATGGCCTGCAAAATGCTCTGGGCCTTTTCATCCACAAAGGTCTGGTACTCGGCGTAGCCCTCCTCGCCGGGTTCGTAAATGTTCAGCGGAGGTTCATGGTCACCCGTGAAAAAAACCGATTTTCCGTTGGCTTCAATCCGGTAGCCAAAGTCGATGACCGGATGGTTCATGAGGTAAGGGGTGACCGTGGCAGAGCCAATCTGAATGCTCTGTTCTGGTGCCAGGGTGACATATTCAATGCGTGCCTTCATCTCGGCCTCGCGCACGGGGAAGTAGCTGTATTGCAATTGCACCGACATCACCTGTTCGACCCCTTTGCCGGTTACCGGATCAAAGGCACCATGCAGCCGCAGAAGATTGCCTGGTATGAAATTGGGAATGAAAAATGGCAAGCCCTGGATGTGGTCCCAGTGTGAATGGGTCATGAGCACATTGGCGGTCAATGGAAGTTCGGTCAACAGGGTTTGGGACAGAGGAAAAATGCCGGTGCCTGCATCGATGATGAGCAACTCATTGTTGTCGGTACGGATCTCAATGCAGGTGGTGTTTCCACCATAACGCACCGTGTTCGGGCCGGGGGATGCAATGGAACCCCGTACACCCCAAAATTTGACTTTCATGTGTTGCCCTTGGTATTTCGAAAACATCTTAGCGTTTTCAAATACGGATGCAAAGCTTGCGCCTCGCTATTGGGGCAACTCTGTCAGCGTATCCGGCGTGCCCTGGATGGGTAGCCAGACCCGAAAGCGGGTGCCCACGCCGGGCGTGCTGAATACTTCAATGCGTCCACCGTGTTTGCTGATGATGCCGTAAGACACCGAGAGGCCCAGGCCCGTACCCTGGCCAATGGGTTTGGTGGTGAAGAAGGGTTCAAAAATGCGCTTTTGCACTTGTTCGCTCATGCCGCAGCCCGTGTCTTCTATTTCGAACCACGCCATGGTTTCGTCATGGCCCGTGCGGATCGTGATGAGGCCTTGGGTGTCAATCGCGTGGCCCGCATTGACCAGCAAATTCAAAACCACCTGGTTGATTTGGGCGGCATTGCACAAAACCTCAGGCAGCTCGCCCCACGCGAACTCCACTTTTGCCTTGAACTTGATTTCGTTCCAGACCACATTGAGCGTGCTTTTGATGCAGGCGTTGAGGTTAACTGCCATCCATTGGCCCGTGTCCACATGGGAGAAGTCCTTCAAGTCCTGAACAATTTGGCGTACCCGGTTCAGTCCGTCACCCGACTCGTGCAGCAACTCCTTCAGATCCTGGCGCAGGTAGTCAATTTCCACCGCTTGCAGTGTCGATTGCAGCGCTGCCGCTGCGTCGGTCGGCAAATGCACCCGGGCGACTGCCGCGGCGTAGGCATCAATCAGGCGCAGCAAATCGTCGGTGTACGTGGACAAGGTACGCATGTTGGAGCTGACGAAACCAATCGGGTTGTTGATCTCGTGCGCCACACCGGCTGCCAGTTGACCAATAGACGCCAACTTTTCGGACTGCAACAGTTGGTTTTGCGCATCCTCCAGGCGCCGGTTGGTTTCCTTGAGCTGCAGCAGGTTCTCTTGCAGAGCGTCCTCGGCTTGCTTGAAGGCGCTACGGTCTTCGGCCAGCCAGATGGTGCCTTTGGCCGGTTCCCTGGGGTCGATCAAATAACCAATGAGGTTAGCCCACAAACTGCTGCCATCGGCGCGGCGCATAAACAGTTCGCCTTTGAATGGTTTTCCCTGCGACAAAAGCGGAAAGGCCTGGCGGCCAATTTCGGCGTAATCTTCGTCGCTGTGGTACAGAATACGGGCCGGCTGCCCGATGATGCCGTCCCTTGCGTAGCCAAACAACTCGGCGAACTTGGGATTGCAGCGTGTGACTTGGCGGTTTTGGGTAAACAAAATAGCCACTGATGCGTTGTCCATGATGGCCTGCATCTCTGCCAGCGCTTGCCCATGTTCCAGCGCAGTCTGGCGTGCCTGCGTCACGTCTTCCAGAATCCATACGGTTCCCTGGTCTGTGTGTTGCGGATCTACCGCACGCCCATAGACATGGCACCAAATCAACTGGCCGTCTCGGCGTTTGTATTGCCAGTCGGTTTCAAATGCCTGCCCCGCAGAGAGCAAGGGGCTCGCTTGGCGTCCCACCTCGTCGTAGCTCTCTTGTGAGGGGTAGATGGTGATACCGGGCAAGCCCTCCAGTTCACCTGGACCATAGCCCAGTAGTTCCAAACTGCGGCGGTTGCAGCGGTAGAACACGCGGTTACGGGTATACATAATGGCAACGGCTGCGTTGTCAAAGATGGCTTGGTATTCCAGTAGCTCGTGTTCCTTATCCGTATCGAAGCAAGGGGGCATGCATAAACTCCGTGGACTGCAAGGCAGCGTCATGGGCCATGATGCACAAAAACCACTCCGGAGGCAATACTGACGGACGGGCCTTGCGTATGGTGTTCAGGTCACCGCGTCTTTTTGGTGGAACTGGGCTTGCTGCCATTCGCCAGTCTCCAGTACCTGGTGCAACTGCTCCACCGCGTTCCACACGTCTTCAAAACCGATGTACAGCGGCGTGAAGCCAAAGCGCAGGATGTCCTGGTGGCCTTGGCCGTCCCCGGCGCGGTAGTCGCCAATCACGCCGCGTGCAATCAGCGCCTGCACAATGGCAAAGGCGCCCGATGCACGGGTCAGGCAAACCTGCGAGCCCCGTTGGCCATGCTCCCTGGGGGTTGCCAGGCCCAGGCCGTGGCCTGCACAGCGCTGCTCGACCAGTGCGATGAACAGGTCCGTCAATGCCAATGACTTGCTGCGCAAGGCTGCCATGCCGCCCAGGGGCTGGGCAGCCTCGAAGCCCTCCAGTCCACATTCCAGCAGGGACATGCTCACAATGGGCTGGGTACCGCACAGGTAGCGGGTGATGCCGACGGCAGGCTGGTAGTCGGGGGTGAACTCAAACGGCGTGGCATGGCCCCACCAGCCGGACAGGGGTTGCCAGAAGCGCTCGGCGTGTCGGGGGTTGACCCAGACAAACGCTGGTGCGCCGGGCCCTCCGTTCAGGTATTTGTAGCCGCAGCCAATGGAGAAATCGGCCTGCGCAGCGATCAGGTCCACCGGCACTGCGCCGGCACTGTGGGCCAGATCCCACACCACCAAGGCCCCGGCCGCATGGGCGGCGGCCGTGACGGCTGGCATGTCGTGCATGGCGCCGGTGCGGTAGTTCACATGGGTGAGCATCAAAATGGCTACTTCAGCGGTCAGGGACGCTGCAATCTCCATGGGCTCCACCAGTTTCAGGGTGTAGCCACGCTCCTTGCACAGACCCTCCGCAATATAGAGGTCGGTAGGAAAGTTGCTGCGCTCACTGACGATGATGCGGCGCTGCGGCGCGTCCTGGGCCGCCATGGACAGGGCCGCAGAGAGCACCTTGTACAGGTTGACAGAGGTGCTGTCGGTGGTGACGACCTGGTTTTGTCCTGCGCCAATGAGCGGCGCAATCCTGTTGCCCAGGCGCTGTGGCAGGCTGAACCAGCCAGCGGTGTTCCAGGATCGGATCAGGCCTTGCCCCCACTCCTGGGTGATGACCTCAGCGGCCCGTGTGGCAGCGGCCTTGGGCATGGCGCCCAATGAATTGCCATCGAGGTAAATGACATCGGGGGGAATCGAAAACAAGTCGCGCAGGCTTTGGAGCGGGTCCGCAACGTCGCGTTGTCGGCAGTCTTGCAAAGTGATCATGGTGGGGCTCTTTTGTTCAATGAACCGCAAAGTTAACACCGGTCAATTTGCCGTGGTGTCGGTTATTTCCAACGATCAGTGCAAATGCTGTCGATCTTGCAGTGCGGTCAATCCAGGTACGGCAGCTTGTGCCGCGTGCGGGCGCGCTGGCAGGCATCGCTGCCTTCTGCAAACTCCCGGCAAGGGGAGGGGCGCCATTCGTAGATGCCGCAGCCGACGGTGTCACCGATCTTGCCTGTCAGCGCTGCGCAGCGCACCGGCAAATGGTCGGTGCCCCGCATGCGGCAGGTGCTGTGGTTGACTTCCACCGCCAGCCCCGACGGTACCTGTCCACCCATGTCCTCCAGCTCGCAAACCGAAAAGTCCACGGAGTAGCTGGCGCAGCAGGCTCCGCAGCGGGGGCAGGCATTCATGGGGCTGGCGTGCTCAGCTCTGGCGGCCCAGCAGCAGGTATTCCATGAGTGCCTTTTGCACATGCATGCGGTTCTCGGCCTCTTCCCACACCACGGATTGCGGGCCATCAATGACTTCGGCTTCCACTTCTTCGCCGCGGTGGGCGGGCAGGCAGTGCATGAACAGGGCGTCCGGCGCGGCGACGGCCATCATGTCGCGGTTGACGCACCAGGCGGCAAAGGCGGTGCGGCGGGCTTCGTTCTCGGCCTCATACCCCATGCTGGTCCATACGTCGGTGGTGACGAGGTCCGCGCCGCGGCAGGCATCCAGAGGGTTGCTATAAGTTTGATAGCTGCTTGCGCCCGTTCCTAAAGGGGCGGCGGCTGTTTTTTCATTGACTTCATAGCCGCTGGGGGTGCTCACGCGCAGGTGAAAACCCAGCAAGGCCGCAGCTTGCAGCCAGGTGTTGGCCATGTTGTTGCCGTCGCCCACCCAGGCCACTGTTTTGCCGGCAATGGGGCCACGGTGCTCGATGTAGGTAAAGATGTCTGCCAGTATCTGGCAGGGGTGAAATTCATTGGTCAGGCCGTTGATGACGGGCACGCGGGAGTTGGCGGCAAAGCGCTCCAGCTTGGTCTGCTCAAAGGTGCGGATCATCACGATGTCCGTCATGCGGCTGATGACCTTGGCACTGTCTTCAATCGGCTCGGATCGGCCCAATTGGCTGTCGCCCGTGGTGAGGTGCACCACACTGCCACCCAGCTGGTACATGCCCGCCTCAAAACTCACCCGGGTGCGGGTGGACGCTTTCTCAAAAATCATGGCCAGGGTGCGGTCCACCAGCGGGTGGTGGCGCACATAGGTTTTGAATTTGTTTTTGATAAATGCGGCGCGCTCCAGCAGGTAGTGGTATTCCTCGGTGCTGAAATCGGCAAACTGCAGGTAGTGCCGAACGGGCGGCGCACCCTGGGGGACGGTGGTGGCGATGCCTTGGGGTGCGGTGCTCATGCGGTTTCCTTCAATAGGGTGGAAATCAGGGGGGCCAAGATGGCGACCACTTGGTCTGCTTCGGCTTGGCTCAAGATCAGCGGCGGCACCAGGCGCACAACGGTATCTGCCGTCACGCTGATCAGCAAACCCTGGTCGGCGGCCTGCTGCACCAGTGCTCCGCAAGGCTTGGCCAGGTCAATGCCCAGCATCAGACCCTGACCGCGAATTTCCTTCACACCACCGTTTTCCACGTGTTCTGCCAGTGCGGTGTGCAGCGCATTCTTGAGGTGTGCGCCGACGGTGGCGGCATTGGCCAGCAAGTTTTCTTCTTCCATGATGCGGATGGTTTCAATGCCGGCGCGCATGGCCAGCGGATTGCCGCCAAAGGTGCTTCCGTGGTTGCCGGGTGCGAAAATGTGGGCTGCTTTGGGGCCTGCCACCACGGCGCCAACCGGCACGCCAGAGCCCAGTCCTTTGGCCAATGGCATCACGTCTGGCTGGATGCCCGCCCATTGGTGGGCAAACCACTTGCCGGTGCGGCCCATGCCGCATTGCACCTCGTCAATCATCAAGAGCCAGTCGCTGGCGTCACACAAGGCGCGCACTTCGCGCAGGTATTCCATGTGCATGGTATTGACGCCGCCTTCGCCTTGAATGGCTTCCATGAAGACCGCGACCACATTGGGATTGCCAACGGTTGCCGCTTTCAGGGCGGCAATATTGTTGGCAGGCACCCGAATGAATCCATCGACCAAAGGGCCAAAGCCGGCCTGCACCTTGGGATTGCCGGTGGCGCTCAGGGTGGCAATGCTGCGGCCATGGAAGGCTTTTTCATAAACCACCACTTCAGGGCGTTCTATGCCTTTGTCGTGGCCGAATTTGCGCGCCAATTTGAGTGCCGCTTCATTGGCTTCCAGGCCCGTGGAGCAAAAGAAAACATTGCGCATGCCCGAGCGCTCCACCAGCATGGCGGCCAGCGTCTCCTGGTGGGGGATGTGGTAGTAGTTGGAAGTGTGGATCAGCTTGGTGAGCTGGTCTTGCAGGGCAGGCACCAGTTTGGGGTGGTTGTGCCCCAGTGTGTTGACGGCAATGCCACCTAATGCATCGAGGTACTCGCGGCCGTTCACATCCCACACGCGGCAGCCCTGGCCGTGCGACAAGGCAATCGGCAGTCGGCCATAGGTGTTCATCACATGGGGTGAAGACGGTGTAGCGGGTGGCTTGGCGGCGGTCATGTAAAAGCTCCGGGTTTGGCTCAAAAACAAATCGACCCAAGCGAGGCTGGGCCGTTGAGGTTTTATTTTAGGCGCATCGCCTACGGCGTTTCGTGACCATTTGGCATCACAGCAATGCATGCAGATGTGCAAGCTTTGTCATTTACATGAAAGGTGACAGGTTAAAATTCCGGCGCGGTTTAACAGCATCACGGCATGTCGCAAACATGCTGCCGCGATTAGCTCCCACCCGATGGATTCCTCTTCCTCCAAAAAACTTTACATCCTGGGATTGACCCGGCAAGGCAAAACGTTCCGTCCTAGCGATTGGGCTGAGCGTTTGGCAGGGGTCATGAGCCAGTTTCGTCCAGGCGGACCACAGCCCGGCAGCCACTTGGCCTATTCGCCCTGGTGTATTCCCACCTCTGTGGGGGCGGTCAAGTGTGTGATCGTGCACAGTGATTTGCGTGACCATGAGGTGATGGCATGGGACTTTTGCATGAGCTTTGCAAAAGACAACGATCTGCAGGTGAGTGACAGCCTGCCGTTGGTGGATACCGGTTCGCACAAACCCTGAGCCGGTGTTCGGCCCAGGGGGAAGACATTACCCGCCGTTGCGCAGGTACCAGACGGTCACGGCCGCCACAGCCAAGCCCAATACCATGGCAACCAACGGCCAGCGGGAGGACTTTTCAGCGTAGGGGTCTGAAAGGGAGCGTTCCGCGTTCGTCGGCAGCTGTGCCAGTTCTGTGAGTGAGGTGCCAAACGGAATATTGATGCGCGCCCGCGCGTTGATGGCCCAGCCATTGGCGTCCAGAATGGGCCCCAAATTGCGGCTGCGCAATTTGAACCATGCCAACACCACGGCAGGCCCGGAGATGGCCAGCAGCAGTCCGGCAAAAACCAGCGGAATTTGCCACCATGCCAGAGTAAAAAGGCCCGTAACGGCAGAAGCGATGGCGGTTCCAATCGCTCCCACGGCCAAGCCAATGGCTGCAAAAATACCAGCGAATTTGCCTACGTCGAAGGGGGGCGGTGCAGCGGGCTTGGTGGGAGGTGGCAATGGCCCTCCTTTTTTTACGGATTCAAGTACCGACGCCGACAGCTTGCTTTCCGACTCCTGCGCTTTGCTGGCGGCGACTTTTTGCAATTGCGTTGCCACCATGCGCGAGAGTTGTTTGTAGGGCGACCAAAATGCCTGGCGCAGGCTGATCGGGTGGTCCACGATCTTGATAATCGTGGCATCCCAATCGCGGCCACGGCGGTCGTAAAACACCCCGTTTCTGCCAACCATGAGTTGGTCCGAGTCGCCTGCGGTGAAGGCTGCGGCGATAGTCATTCTTTGAGTGCCCCGTACGCATTCACAGTAGACCAAACACATACGCGCCAAGGTGGCAAGGGCAGCATGCTTTCCTGCATCGTTCACGGCGACACAGAAGTCACAGGACCGTCCGTCGAGGTAAAGTGTTCCCACCTGAAAAGTCGCCTTGCCCTGGCGGGTGTAAAAGTCCTTGAAAGCCACAAAATTGTTGGCCAATACCAACAGGTCACGCACATAGCGCGAGATTTTTTCCAGCTCGCGTACCCCGCTGCTTTCCAGTTTGGGATCGGGTTTGGAAACCAGCCAACTGCTGTAGGGGGCGAATTGGTCTTTGAGTGCTTGCCACTGCGTGGCCGTTAACGCGTCCTGTTGGCCCAAGAGCGGCGCGACCACCAGGTTCCTCAAAGCGGCGATGCGGGTGGCCCAGGCCGGATTGCCTGCGGAAGACAAGGGCAGTGTCGCCTCTGGCGTGATGCGCGCAAGCGGCAGTTGGGCAATCGCCTCGGTGCCAGACTGCAATGCACCGGGGGCCAGTGCTTTGAATGCATCTTCGGAGGCGTTGAGGGCGTCACCGGCCCGCGTGTCAAAGGCGGCCAGCTGGCAGCGAACGAAATAGTCCTCCACTTTGTCGGCTATCGCGGTGAGGGCTTCGTAGGCGGCTTGAGTCGCCTCGCCCATGGGCTTGGCATTTGCTCCGGCAACTTCCCAGGCGCTGAGTGCACGGCTGGCAAAACTGGCCTGCGCCGTGCTGGTTTCCGCTACTGTGAGAATGTCAGTCTCGGTCTTTCCCAGGTCTGCAGCCAGTGTGAGCGCGGCGGTTTTGATGCGTTGCCCTTCTTCGTCGTCTGTACGAATGGCACCAATCGGGATGCCGTCCAGCTTTTGTGCCAGCACATCCGGGTCGAGCAAGCGGGTCTTGGCCCAATGCACGGCGCTGATCAACTCGGCGGCACGGATGTGCCCATCGGCATCGTTGTCAATGAATTCCAGGGTGCGTGGGTCGAACTCAATGCCGTTGACCGGGCAGGACAGGGCAACCCATAGTTTCTGGTCCAGTTCATCAATGGCCAGCAGTTCGGCTGCCGTGTCAAGTCTGACCTGGTCAAAGCCGCCAGCCCGGAAAAAACGCCATCGGTGCAACCCTGTGCTCATGGTTTGTCCTTGTTTGAAGAAAGTGGGAAATAGTACAGGCAGATAAACAACGATGGGCCGACGCAAAAATGTTCCGGCAACAAAAAAGCCGTCTTGCGACGGCTTTTTTGCTTTGCTGGTAGCGCACCCGTTACAAACGGCGAATCTTGGGATTTTGCGGGATAGACCGTAGCGGCAAGGCCGCAAGCTCTGTCCTCAACGCATCCAAAGATTCGTGCGTGTTGCCTAAAATTAGGCTGCGAGAGCCAAGGCTTTCACCTTGGTAGCCAAACGGCTCTTGTCGCGTGCTGCTTTGTTTTTGTGGAAAATGCCTTTGTCAGCCACGGTGTCCACCACGGCTTGCATTTTGGCAAACAGTTCAGCGGCTTTGGTCTTGTCACCAGCCACGACTGCTTTTTCCACATTCTTCACCGCGGTGCGGTATTTGGAACGCAGGGAAGTGTTCGCTGCGTTGATTTTGACGTCCTGACGAACGCGTTTACGGCCCGACGCCAGGCGCGGGTTCTTTTTCTTGGGTTTTCCAGATGCCATAGTAATAGTTCCTTGTGTCTGTGGATGTTGCCAGCAAAGCCCGCGATTGTACCAGCCCGGAAAAGAGGTGTCCCGGTCGGGCTACACTGTGGTGGTGAGTCTTATTAAATCCGCTTCTACCGTATCCTTGTGGACCCTGGCTTCCCGCATCACTGGCTTGGCGCGTGAGTTGCTGGTGGCGTCCACCTTTGGCGCCAGCGCCATGACCGACGCTTTCAACGTGGCGTTTCGTATTCCCAACCTGTTCCGGCGGCTTTTTGCCGAAGGCGCCTTCAGCCAGGCTTTTGTGCCCGTTCTTGCGACCAGCAAAGCACAACACGGTGAGCAGGCGACCAAGCAACTGATAGACAAGGTGGCAACGCTGCTGGCTTGGGCGCTGGTGCTGACCTGCGTGGCCGGAGTGATGGTGGCGCCTTGGTTGGTGTGGGCGATGGCCAGCGGGCTGCAAAAGGACCCGCGTGGTTACAACGCGGCGATTGTCATGACACGGTATATGTTTCCCTATATTGGCTTCATGTCCATGGTCGCACTGGCGTCGGGTGTCCTCAATACCTGGAAGCGTTTCGCCGTGCCTGCAGCCACTCCGGTGCTGCTGAATGTGGCGATGATTTCGGCAGCATGGCTGCTGGCGCCATGGCTCAAGTCGCAGGGGGTGGAGCCCATATACGCCATGGGCGCGGGCGTCATGCTGGGCGGCGTATTGCAGTTGGGCTTGCAGGTGCCCGTGCTCAAGCGCATGGGTTTGCTGCCCCGGATCGCTTTGCGTTGGCAAGATGTAAAGGGGGCGTGGGCGGACCCTGACACACAACGCATCTCCAGGCTCATGGTTCCGGCCTTGTTGGGTGTCAGCGTGGCCCAGATTTCTTTGCTGATCAACACGCAAATTGCATCGTATTTGCCTGCAGGCAGTGTGAGCTGGCTGACCTATGCAGACCGCCTGATGGAGTTTCCGACCGCCATGCTGGGTGTGGCACTGGGGGTTGTTTTGATGCCGCAGCTGGCCGCTGCCCGTGCAGCGGGTGATGCGAACCGATATTCCACTTTGCTGGATTGGGGACTGCGCATTGTGGTGTTGATGTCGGTTCCGTGTGCAATTGGCCTGTTGATTTTTGCCAAGCCCCTGGTTGCGGTGCTGTACCACTATGGTGCATTTACTGAGCTGGATGTGCAACAAACCACATTGGCTTTGATGGGGTGGGGTGCGGGTTTGGTGGGTATTGTGGCCATCAAGGTGCTCGCACCAGGCTACTATGCCAGTCAGGATATCAAGACCCCTGTACGTATTGCGGTGGTGGTGTTGGTCCTGACGCAATTGCTCAATGTGGCATTGGTGCCCTTGTTCAAACATGCAGGTTTGGCCCTGTCCATTGGGCTGGGTGCCGTGATCAATGCTTCGTGGCTGTTGTTCGGCTTGCTCAGGCGAAAAAGCTACGTTCCCGAGTCAGGGTGGGGATTGTTTATGTTGCAAGTGCTGGCCGGCAGTGCCTTGTTGGCGATTTATTTGTTGTGGGCGTCCAGTGCATTTGCCTGGATTGAGTTGCGTAGCGAAAGTCTTAAACGTATCGGTCTGCTGGCGATGGTCATGGTCGGTGCCGGTGTGGTCTATTTGGGGGCGGTGTGGGCCGCTGGCTTGAATCCGCGACAATTTTTACGGCGCTGATACTTTGCGAGGTCCGGTATGAACCTGTCTTTTGCCGTTCCCACACCGCTGGACCACTTCGCGATGCTGGTGGACAGTGACGCTGATTTTTCCCTGTTTGAAGCAGCTGTCAGTTTGGCGCAGGATGACTATCCAGAAGTCGATGTGCAGTCTATTCTGTCGGAAGTGGACCAGTTGCTGGCACGGATTCGGCGTCGCATCCCTGCGGATGCGGGCGCGTTGCAAAAGCTCCAAATTCTCAACCAATTCTTTTTCGTCGATCTGAAATTTGGCGGTAACGTCAACAACTACTACGACCCGGACAACAGTTTCGTCAATGTGCTTTTACGCACGCGACGTGGCATCCCAATTTCCCTGGGGGTTTTATGGATGGAACTGGCACAGGGGCTTGGCCTTACCGTATGGGGCATTGGCTTTCCGGGGCATTTCATGGTCAAGGCCAATCTGCCCATGGGGCAAGCCGTCATGGATCCGCTCAGTGGCAAGTCGCTGAGTCGGGAGGCTTTGCTTGAGTTGCTGGCGCCTTACCACAGACCTGATGGGCAGGGGGGCGAATTCGAGGCTCCGCTGGAGATGTACCTGCGGGCCTTGACGCCAAGAGACATCATTGCCCGCATGCTGCACAACCTCAAGGAAATTCACCAATCCCAGGATGATTGGCCGCGCCTGCTGGCAGTTCAGGAACGGCTGATTGTGCTGCTTCCCGAATCGTGGCCGGAGTACCGTGACCGCGGGTTAACCCATGCTGCTTTGGGAAATACGGCGCAGGCCGTGGCGGATCTGGAGTGTTACCTGGTGCACGCCGACGACGTAGTGGACAGCGATGCGATTGCCGAACGGGTAGATGCCTTGCGAGGCCAGCACGGCTGAAGGCCACACGCCTGCAGGCAGACGAGTCCGGGTGAGTGGACCCGGATGCATGGCAGTGTCAGGCGACGATCACGGCGGCGTCCTCACCGCGGGCGGCGATGGTGCCAATTTGGTAGACCATTTCACCTGCGGAGCGCAAGGTTTGGGCGCAGGCTTGTGCCTCTGCGGCGGCAATCACCACCACCATGCCTATACCGTTGTTGAAGGTGCGGTTCATTTCAAAGTCATCGATACCCGCCGTGGCTTGCAGCCAGGCAAAGAGTTCGGTTTGCGGCCAGCTGCCTTTTTGCAGATGGGCCGCAGTGCCGTCGGGCAGCACCCGTGGAATATTTTCCAGCAAGCCACCACCAGTGATGTGGGCCAGCGCCTTGATCGGATGTGCGGCCAGGGCGGCCAGCACGTTTTTAACGTACAGACGGGTCGGCTCCATGACAGCCTGTTTGAAGGGCTTGCCATCCAGCGTGGCGGGGAGTTCGTTGCCAGCGCGTTCGATGCATTTGCGCACCAGGCTGAATCCGTTGGAATGCACGCCGCTGCTGGCCAGGCCCAACACGACGTCGCCCGGTTGGACATCGGCGCCTGTCAAGATTTTTGATTTTTCAACCGCACCCACCGCAAAACCAGCCAGGTCGTATTCACCGGCCGGGTACATGCCGGGCATTTCGGCGGTTTCGCCGCCGATCAGCGCACAGCCTGACAGTTCACAGCCTTTGGCAATACCGCCCACCACCGCTGCGGCGGTGTCCACATCGAGCTTGCCACAGGCAAAATAGTCCAGAAAAAACAGGGGTTCGGCGCCTTGCACCAGCACATCGTTGACACTCATGGCGACCAGATCAATGCCCACGGTGTCATGCATATTCCATTCAAACGCCAGCTTGAGCTTGGTGCCCACACCATCGGTGCCGCTCACCAAAACGGGTTCTTTGTAACGCTTGGGCACTTCGAACAAAGCACCGAATCCGCCAATGCCGGCCAATACGCCTTCGCGCATGGTTTTCTTTGCCAGCGGTTTAATGCGCTCCACCAGGGCATCGCCGGCGTCGATATCAACACCGGCATCTTTGTAGGACAGAGGGGAGGGGGAAGCTGTTTGGGTCATTTGAATTGGCTTGTGGCTGCTGCACCGGCAGAGCCCTATAGAATTTGCCCAGATTTTAAGGGTTCCCCAATCGTTTCTGTATGCAATTTACGTCCACTCAAAAAAGTTTTACCGCCTGGAGCCTGATTGCCGCGCTCCTGGCCGGTGTGTTGTGGCTGTTGGCCCCGGTGCTGGCGCCCTTCGTTGTCGCGGCGGTATTGGCTTACGCGTTGACGCCCTTGGTGAATTGGCTGGACGACTTGGGGCGTGGCCGCATTCCCCGCCTGTTGGCGGTGCTGATTGTGGAAGTGGTGTTCGTCGTGCTGTTCTTGGGGGTGCTGCTTTTGATTGTTCCCATTCTGGCCAAGGAAATGCCTTTGATGCGCGAGCAGTTGCCGGTGTTGCTGGACAGTGCGAATACTGCGTTGGCGCCGCTGCTCAAGCAGTGGGGTATTCCCTTTTCCCTGGATGTGGGCAATATCAAGGCGTTTGTTCTCAAATACCTCAACGCCAACTTTGAAGATGCCTTTGGGTCCGTGATTGCATCGCTCAAACTGGGTGGCAGTGTGGCCTTTGCCCTGATTGGCAATGCCATTTTGATCCCGGTGTCCTTGTTTTACCTGTTGATGGAATGGGATCTGTTTGTGGGGCAGGTTCGTGAGTTGGTACCCCCGCGCCTGCGGGCCGCCAATGACAGCTTTATGCAGGAGGCGGATGCCGTGTTGGGCCAGTACCTGCGGGGGCAGTTGCTGGTCATGGGCATTCTGGCGGTGTATTACAGCGTGGGCTTGGCCCTGTTCGGGCTGGACCTGGCCCTGCCGATTGGAATATTTACCGGGTTGGCCATTTTTGTTCCCTATCTTGGGTTCGGCTTGGGTCTGATTCTGGCAATTTTTGCCGGTTTGTTGGAATTTTCTGCCAATTCTGGCGTGGGCTACACCGTGGCGATGGTCGGCGTTGTGTATGGTGTGGGGCAGGTGGTGGAGAGCCTTTTCTTGACGCCACGTCTGGTTGGCGAGCGCATTGGCTTGCATCCCCTGGCGGTCATTTTTGCCTTGTTGGCCTTTGGTCAGTTGCTCGGGTTTGTGGGTGTGCTGATTGCGCTGCCTGTCAGCGCCGTGCTGCTGGTGGCGATACGCCGGCTAAAAGCAGGGTACTTGGCCAGCCGCCTGTACCAGGGCGCCAACAACAGCTGATAGACAGATTTATGAAACAGATTGCGTTGGACATTGGTTTGTTTGCAGGCCCCACATTGGCAAATTTTTGTGCCGGACCGAATGAGGCAGCCCTTCAACACCTGCAGTTGTGGGTGGGGGCCAAAGCCAGTGCACACAGCCGATCGCCGGTTCCCACCTATTTTTGGGGGCCCGGTGGAAGCGGTAAAAGCCATTTGCTCAAGGCCGCCCGCGAGGCGCTGCGAGAGCAAGGCGCACGGGTGGGCTGGCTGGATGCCTCGGTGCAGGATGCACCCGAATTCAGTGAGTCCTGGGCCGCCGTGGTGCTGGACGATGTGCACCTGTACACGGCCGAGCAGCAGCAGACCGCGTTCAATTGGTTTGTCCACGCGCAGACCTACCAACGCCCCGTGCTGGCGGCCGGTGAATTTCCGCCGGTGGAGCTTAAATTGCGGGACGATCTTCGTACCCGCCTGGGGTGGGGCCACATTTTTGGAATGCAACTGCTGGGCGAGCCTGAACGCCGGTCCGTGCTGCGCCAGGCGGCGGACGAGCGTGGTGTGTTTTTGAGCGACGAGGTCATGGACTTCATGCTGACACGCTTCAGCCGCGACCTCGGTAGCCTGATGGAATTATTGGAATTGCTGGATGGATACGCTTTGCAAACCAAACGGGCGATCACCATCCCCCTGATCAAATCTATGATGGAAAACGTATGACGCTTCGCAAACTGGCGCTTTTTGACCTTGACCATACGCTGATTCCCCTCGATTCGGACCACGCCTGGGGCGAGTTCAGCACCGCACGCGGTTGGACCGATTCGATTGGCTTCAAGCGCCAAAATGACGCGTTTTACGCGCAGTACCAAGCCGGAACACTGGATGTCGCGGCCTATGTACGCTTTGCAACCGCAGCGGTGGTTCGCCAGGGTGCTATCAATTCAATAGCTGCCCACGCTGATTTCATGCGGACCGTGATTCAAATGGCCATACAACCCCAAGCGCTGGAGCTGGTGCGCCAGCACCAGCGGGCGGGGGATACGGTGATCATCGTGACTGCCACCAATGAATTTGTTACGCGTCCGATTGCCCAGGCGTTCGGCGTGGATGAGCTGATTGCCGTGGAGCTGGAGCGCGATACCAGCCCTGGCGGAACGGGCTGGTTCACCGGTGCCATACAGGGGGTACCCTCTTTTCGCGAGGGCAAGGTGACCCGGGTGACGCAGTGGTTGCACACCCATGGGTTGGATTGGGGTGCGGTGCACACGACGTTTTATTCTGATTCCATCAACGATCTGCCCCTGATGGAGAAGGCCACGGTGCCGGTGGCCACCAATCCGGATGACCGCCTGCGTGCGATTGCCCAGGAGCGGCAATGGCGCATACTCAACCTGTTTACCTGAGCTGCGGCTTGTCCCATAATTTTCAAAAATAATGATTAAAAAATTCATCGATAAACTCATCGACAAGTCAGCCACTGCATTGGGGCGCGGCAAAAAGCCGCGGTTCGGCAAACGGGTCGAAGTACCCGTGCAAATCCATGGTATTGATCCCTCCTTGGTGGACGACCGTGCCAATAACGTGGTGCATACCCTCAAACAGGCGGGTTTTGAAGCCTATATCGTGGGCGGTGCGGTGCGTGATCTGCTGGTGGGTTTGGGCCCCAAAGATTTTGATGTGGCCACCAATGCCACACCGGAGCAGGTGAAAAGCCTGTTTCGGCGTGCCTTCATCATTGGGCGGCGTTTTCGCATCGTTCATGTGGTGTATGGCCGGGGCCGTGAACACGAAGTGATTGAAGTGTCCACCTTCCGCGCCTACCTGAACAATGCTGCCGCCGAACAGGTGGCGGGCAACGAGAAAACCAGCAAGAGCGAACTGGCCGGCATGAAGCACGCGGTGGACTCCACCGGGCGTGTCTTGCGCGACAACGTCTGGGGGCCCCAGGAAGAGGACGCGGTGCGGCGTGACTTTACGGTCAACGCGATGTACTACGACCCCGAAACCCAGATTGTGGTGGATTACCACGGCGGCCTCAAAGACGCCAAAAATCTGACCCTGCGCATGATTGGGGACCCGGCCACCCGTTACCGCGAAGACCCGGTGCGCATCATCCGGGCCGTGCGTTTTGCCGCCAAACTGAGTCCTTTGGGCTTCAAGTTAGAAGCCAAAACGGCGGCTCCCCTGGTGAAGTCGCAGCAATTGCTGGCCGACGTGCCGCAAAGCCGCCTGTTTGATGAAATGCTCAAGCTGCTGCAGACCGGGCACTCCCTGGCCTCCATTGCGCAGCTCAAGCTCCTGGGGATGGCAACGGGCATCTACCCGCTGCTGGATGTGGTGGTGGAACGTGCCGAGCAGGTTTTTGTGAATGCCGCGTTGCGGGACACGGACCGTCGTATTGCCGAAGGCAAGCCCGTGGCACCCAGCTTCCTGTTGGCCTGTGTGCTGTGGGCCGATGTGCGCGAAGGCTGGGCCAAGCGCATCAATGAGCGCCAGCACGCGCACCCCGCGCTCCAGGATGCCATTGACGATGTGTTCAACGCGCGTATCGGTGATGTCTCCGGGCGTGGAAAACTGGCCGGCGACATGCGCGAGATCTGGATGATGCAGCCCCGTTTTGAAAAGCGGGTGGGCAGTACACCGTTTGGCCTGGCCGAACAAGCCCGGTTTCGGGCGGCGTTTGACTTTATGCGATTGCGTGCTGAAGCCGGTGAAATTGATGAAGTGCTGGCCGACTGGTGGCAAGAGTTCAGCATGGCCAGCGATACGCTGCGCCAGGACATGGTGGACCAGGTGCGTGAAGAGCAACACCAACGCCAGCGGGCGCCACGGGTGCACCGCGCACCCCGACCGCAGACGCAGGCCGAATCCGGGTTACAGCCCCCGGCGGCCTCTGACGCGCCCGCGTTGAAACCCTCCGAAACGCAAGACGACATGGGCGATGGTGGGGCGCCCCGCAAGCGCCGTCGCCGTCGCCGCTCAGGTGCCGCCAAAGATTCCGGCGCCCCAGGCAATGGCTCTGGCGGTGGCGCGGAGAACGGCGCTTAAGGCCTGTTGTGCGCGAGTGGGTGACCGTCTTTGTCGGTATCGGGGCCAATTTGGGGGAGCCCTGTGCCGCTGTTCTGAATGCGGTGCAAGAAATGGCCGGTCTCGATGGTGTGGCGGCTGTTCGCCGGTCCTCCCTGTATGCCAGTACGCCCATCGAGTCCAGCGGCCCAGACTACGTGAATGCCGTCGTGGAACTCAAGACTAGCCTGACGGCTCTGGAATTGTTGGCGCAACTTCAGGCCATCGAATCCAAGGCGGGCCGCGAACGTCCCTACCGCAATGCGCCGCGCACCCTGGACCTCGATCTCTTGCTGTTTGGAGATTCCGTCATCCAGAGTGCCACCTTGACCGTTCCCCATCCCCGCATGTGGGAGCGTGCCTTTGTGCTGTTGCCATTGGTAGAAATTGCACCGGAAATCGTTGGTGCGACCGCGCTTGCACAGGTTCAGGGCCAAACCGTGCATCGCATCGTCAGCTGAAGCCGACCCCTTGCACCTCAGCGGGAAAGCCGCGTATTCCAAGGGTTTGCCCTAGCTGAAACTTTGCCTGTTCTGCGCAATGCTATGCGGGTAATGATTACAAAATAATTAAAGGACTTGGACATGCAATTGGACAGACTTCGACTGGCAACCAAGCTGTGGCTCTCGATGGGCGCCATGATTGTAGTTTTGGCAATGATTGTTGGTTATGCCGCTGTGGCTTCCGGCAAATCGCGTGCGGATTACGCCGCTGCCAATGCGGCCATGCTGATGCGTATCAAGGCTGCAAACCAGTGGGCTGCCTTGGCAGACGTCAATGCCACGCGCTCCTATGCGGTCGTGGTGTCCGTGGACCCTGGCGTTGCCACCGCTTTCAAAGGGGAAATTCAGGAATCCAATGGCAAAATTGACGAGCTCCAGAAATCAATTGAGGCGATGAACTTGTCGGCGCAAGACACTGCGCAAATTGCAAAAATCACTGAATTCCGTAAAAAGGTGCTGGAAATCAGCGGCCAGACCGCCTTGCTGAAGGTCACCAAGCCCGACGACCTGCCTGCGCTGATCGAGACACAGTACCGCCCTTCAGTACTGGCAGTACAAGGTGCTTTCAAGGAGTTCGTGGCCATGCAAGATGCGTCCTACGAAAGCATGCGCCTCGCCTACGAGGGGCGGGGGCAGCGCCTGGTGCTGTCGGCCGGTGTGGCGGTCACGGTGATGATGGCTTGTATTTTGGTGGGGGCGGCCTTTTTGATCCGTTCCATCAAACAGCCCTTGCTGCACGCCAATGCATTGGCCTCCCGGATCGCCCAGGGCGATCTGAGTGCCCATGTGGACGAGTCACGGGCGGATGAATTCGGCGATTTGATGCGCTCACTGGGCGCCATGAACCGTTCGCTGGGTCGCATGGTGTCGGAGGTGCGTGGTAGCACCGACAGCATCGCCACCGCCAGTGCCGAGATCGCCAGCGGCAACAACGACCTGGCCCAACGCACCGAGCAAACGTCGAGCAACCTGCAATCCACCGCATCCAGCATGGATGCGCTGACCTCCATGGTGCAGCACAGTGCGGACAATGCCCGCCAGGCCAGTACATTGGCGGCCAGTGCGTCCTCGGTGGCCCAGCGGGGTGGCGCAGTGGTGACGCAGGTGGTGGCCACCATGCAGGAAATCGATGCCAGCAGCAAAAAGATCTCGGACATCATTGGGGTCATTGATGGCATTGCCTTCCAGACCAATATTCTGGCTTTGAACGCCGCAGTCGAAGCCGCCCGCGCGGGTGAGCAGGGGCGCGGTTTTGCGGTGGTGGCCAGCGAAGTGCGCAGCTTGGCCCAGCGCAGTGCCGATGCCGCCAAGGAGATCAAAGGTCTGATCGGCACCTCGGTGGCCAAAGTGCAGTCCGGCACCAAACTGGTAACCGACGCCGGTACCACCATGGATGAAATTGTGCAGTCGGTTCGCCGCGTGGCGGACGTTGTCTCCGAAATCACGGCCGCTGCCTCGGAGCAGAGTTCTGGCATTGCGGGTGTCAACCAGTCCATTGGAAACCTGGACCAGATGACGCAGCAAAACGCCGCTCTGGTGGAGCAAAGCGCCGCCGCAGCGGAAAGTCTGCGTGAGCAGGCCGACCGCATGAAGCAGGCCGTGGCGGTGTTTAAGGTGGCAGACAGTTACCACCAGGTCGATCGGGGGAACCCATCGGGCCATAGAGCGCAGGCTATTGCGTATACCAAGTAACTGGGGTATGTTTCACCCGGGCCAGGGGTGTTGTGCGGGATGCTTTGGGCTGTAGGGGTACCAAATGAATTCCATCCGAATTAGGCTGATTGTCCTGTTCATCGTCGTGACGGCAACGACGCTGACTGTGTTTGGCATGTATGCGCGTTTTCAGCTGTCTCGCACGCTGGAAAATCGCTTCTCGCAACTGACCCATGCCACATTGACGCGGCTGGAAATCAGCGTATCGGAGCCCATGTGGAATTTCGATGCCAGTGGCATTTTCAGCATCCTGGAAGCTGAGATGCTGCAATCGGAGGTGAATGCCATCCAGGTGTTTGATTCCCAAATGCGCCCCTTCGTCAGTGCTGCGCGGGACAGTCAGGGCCATATTGTTGCGGGTTCCGCACTCGGTTCAAGCCAGGGTGTATCCGTGGAAACGGAGTTGTTCCGTGGCGGCCGGGATGCGGTTTCCGCACTGCCTGCCGGAACCCAACGCAAGCCCTTGGGGCATGTGGTGGTCTATTTTTCACGCGATCACATTGACGAGGCATTGCATGCGGATGCCGTGCGCTGGATTTCCGAGGCGCTGGTCATTGATACGGTGCTGGTGTTGGCCTTGACACTGAGCCTGGGCATGGTGTTCAAGCCCTTGCGGCGATTGCGCGATGCCTTGTTTGATCTGGCACGCCAAGGCGGAGACGAAGTCCAGGAGCTTCCAGAAACCGAACGCACCGAATTTGGCGAAGTGATCCAGGGCTTTAACCAAACCCAGCGCAAGCTCAAACAGGTCATGCTCAGGCATTCGCAGGCCGAAGAAGCGGCCCGCACGGCAGCCGCCAAGACAGAGCAAGCCTACGCGGAACTGCAGTCTGCGCAGCAGTCATTGCTGCAGTCTGAAAAGCTCGCCAGTTTGGGCTCCCTGGTGGCGGGTGTGGCGCACGAAATCAATACCCCGGTAGGCATTACCCTGACCAGCGCCTCGGTGCTTCTCGAATCGACGCAGAAGCTGCAAAATACGCTGGCAAGCGGTGTCATTCGAAAATCCGAGATTGTTGCTTATACCGAGTTGGCTACAGAGAGTGTGCAACTGATCGTCAGCAACGCCGAGCGTGCCGCCCACTTGATCCAAAGCTTCAAACAGGTCGCGGTCGACCAGACCAGTGAGCAGCGGCGCCAGTATGCTTTGAAGTCTTACCTGGACGAGGTCATGTCCAGCCTACACCCTGTGCTGCGAAAGGCGCGGGCCCAGGTCACGATTACGTGCCCGTCCACCATTTTTCTGGATGGTTATCCAGGTGCCATGGCGCAGGTGCTGACCAATTTGACGATGAACGCCCTGACCCATGCGTTCAAGGACGAAGCGGGCGGAAAGATTGAAATTCTGGCGGAGCTGGAGGGCGAGACGGTCTGCATGCGTTTTTGCGATGACGGCTGCGGCATTGCACCGGAGCACCTTGGCAAGGTTTTCGATCCATTTTTCACCACGCGCCGCGGATTGGGGGGGACAGGGCTGGGGCTCAATATCGTCTTTAACATCATGGTCAAGCAGTTTGGCGGAACAATCACCGTCAACAGTGCGTTAGGAAAAGGCAGCTGCTTTGTTTTGCAGTTTCCGCGCATTAGCCCGGTGACCGCACAAAAATGAACGGGACTGAATTGCAACGGGAGACTATGTATGGAAAACGGCCCTTCCTCCACTGAGGACGATTGGATCATTGACGATGACGGCATGCCGCCAGCCGCGGTGACGCCCGACACGCTGCCTTGGCGGATTTTGATCGTCGACGACGAGGCCGATATCCATGCGGTGACACGGCTGGTTTTGGGCGGGGTGACCTTCAAGGGGCGCTCTGTGGAGCTCTTGTCTGCTTACAGCGGTGCCGAAGGCTTTCAGGTGCTGGCCAAGGAGCCCGACATTGCCTTGGTTTTGCTGGATGTGGTGATGGAGTCGGACGATGCCGGCCTCAAGCTGGCCCAGCGGATTCGTGGTGAGTTGAATAACTCATTGGTCCGCATTGTTCTGCGCACCGGACAGCCCGGTCAGGCCCCGGAAGAGCGGGTCATTGTTGATTTTGACATTAACGATTACAAGTCCAAAACCGAGCTGACCAAGCAAAAGCTGTTCACCACCGTCATTGCGTCTTTGCGGGCTTATGAAGGGCTGGTGACCATAGAGCGCAACCGCGTGGGCCTGAGCAAAATCCTGCGCGGAGCCAGCAATTTGTACCAGCTGCGGTCGTTACAGGAGTTCGCTTCTGGTGTGCTGAACCAGGTCAATGCCATTCTGGATATGGGCTCGCATGGTGAACTGTGCGTTTTGCAAAATGACCGTGTGGATGAACCGGACGGCCCTGCCGTGCTGGCTGGAACGGGGCCGTATGCAGTGCTGGCAGAGCAGAAAGTGCTGCCACCGGACCATGCTTGGTCCGCCATGATTTCTCAGGTGTTACGTGACAAACAAAGCATGTTCAAGGCGACGGTGGATGCCCTGTACATCAGCGCCTCGCAGGGGCGTGAGTTTGTCATTGTCCTGACCCCGCCTTGGCCTTTGGGCGAGTTGCAGCGCAACTTGCTGGGTGTGTTTTGCGAGCGCATAGCGGCAGCCTTTGACAACCTGCAAATGTACGACCAGGTGCAAAAAGCCCAGGAAGCCACCGTATCGGCGCTGGCAGATCTGGTCGAATCACGCGATATTGAAACGGGAGGCCATATCCACCGGGTCGCCAAACTGACGGACGCGATTGCATTGCGCCTGCACGCGGGTGGCAAGTATCCCGACGAATTTGTGCCCCACTTTCTCACGCACGTCGGCCTGGCCAGCATGCTCCATGATGTGGGCAAGGTGGCAACGCCGGATGCGGTGCTGCTCAAGCCGGGCTTGCTCACAGCGCAAGAGCGCGTCATCATGGACCTGCATGTGGCGACCGGGGAACTGGTTTTGCGGCGTGCGGCGCAGCGGGTGGATGGCGTCAGCTACCTGACCTTTGGTGCGCAGATCGCTGGCGGTCACCACGAGCATTTTGATGGCAATGGATACCCGAATCGCCTGAAAGGCACCGAGATTCCCTTGAGTGCGCGCATTGTCGCCGTGGTCGATGTGTTTGATGCCCTGCTGCACCGCCGCCCTTACAAAGCGCCTTGGGCTTTGCCCGCCGTCATTGCCTATCTGAAGGATCGAAGCGGTAAACAGTTCGATCCCGAGGTGGTGGATGCGTTGCTCGATTTTTTGGAAACGGAACAGCCGGATTGGTTGATCGGAGACGGACACTGACGGTCAGCCGCATTTAAAAACCACCGGCTGACCGTTGTTTCACCCCGTGGCCTTAGGCCAGTTCGGCAATCAGTTCAATTTCGACGCAGGCGCCCATGGGAATTTGTGCCACGCCAAAGGCGCTGCGGGCATGTGCACCCTTGGCCCCGAAAACTTCGCCAATCAGCTCACTGGCCCCATTGGTGACCAGGTGCTGCTCGGTGAATTCACCGGTGGAGTTCACCAGCGACATGAGTTTGACAATACGGGTGACGCGGTTGAGGTCGCCCACGGCGGCGTGCAAGGTACCCATCAGGTCGATGGCAATGGCGCGGGCAGCGGCTTTGCCTTCTTCGGTGCTCATGGTTTTACCGAGCTGACCGACCCAGGGTTTGCCGTCTTTTTTGGCGATGTGGCCGCTCAAAAAAACCAAATTTCCGGTTTGGACAAAGGGGACGTAGGCGGCGGCAGGAATGGCCACAGGGGGCAGGGAGATGGAAAGTTCTGTGAGTTTGTCGTAAACGCTCATGGTGTGTCCTTCAGGAATTATTTTAAATAAAATTGGCCTCTAGCCCGCATGCAATAAGCGCAAGCAGCTATCAAAACAATAGCAAATCACCTCTGAGACTGGCCGTGGTCCTGGAATGGATGGATGCCAGAGCCTGGAGTTGACGCTTGCGATGGCTGCAATTGGGGTCCCGTATTGTCGCCGCCCGCAGCCTCCACCGTGACACCAACCTGCAAGGTGTGGCGGGCGCCCCCGTGGATGACACCCCGCAAAGGGGAGACGTCGCCAAAATCACGCCCCACGGCCACCGTCACATAGTCCTCGCCCGGAGCATGCCAACCCCAACGGTTGTTGGTGGGGTCAAAGTCGCACCAGCGCGCGCCTGCGGGCAAATCGGCCACATACACACTGACCCACGCGTGTGAGGCGTCGCTGCCTACCAGCTTGGCGGTGCCGGGAGCGGGAGCTGTCAGCAGGTAGCCGCTGACGTAGCGTGCGGGCAGTCCCATGGTGCGCAGGCAGGCCAGCATGATGTGGGCAAAATCCTGGCACACGCCTTTGCGTTGCGCCAGCGCCTGCAGGGCGGGGGTGTTGATCTGGGTGCTCTGGCTTTCATAGACAAAGTCCGAGTGGATGCGCTGCATCAGATGGAGGGCCACATCCAGCACAGAGGCGCCCGAGCCCAAACTGGGCCGGGCATAGGCGGCAAAGTCGGCATGGTGCGGCACAAACGGCGAAGCAAATACAAATTCGGTGGCGGCGTCGAATGTCCCATGGGCACGGTAGCGCATGCGCTCCTGCACCTGCTCCCATGGCAGCGTGCTGGTGGGGGTGCCATGTGCTTGGGTGCTGACCAGACTGCGCGCCACTACGGAGAGGTCTTCATGGGGCGCCTGCAAGGAAAAGTAGCAACGCACATTGCCGTACACATCGGGCACCTCACGCAGTTGGGCGGGCTGCGGGTGGACGCTGAGCGTGTGGCTGAGCAGGTGTTGCGCGGCATGGGTGCGGGGGCGCAGGTAGGCCATGTGCTGCGCGGTTTCGACCACCGGTTGGTAGTGGTAGCGGGTTTCGTGGATGACTTGCAGCCGCATCAGGTCCCCATGCTTTGCTTGGTTGGCCCGGCGTGGGTGAAGTAGGTGGCGCTGATGTCTTCCGACACGGCGTAGGCCGCGCTGCCAAGGGACCGCAGCAAACCCATCAAAGCAGGAGGCGCTGCATTTTCCAAAGGCGTCGCGCACAAGGTGGCGAGGTCCCATGTGTCAGGGGCGGGCACGCGCAAGGCCAGCGAGCTGGGCACACCGCTGGCCAGGCCCGCCAGCTTGTCCAAACTTTCCCGCAGGGTGCGGGCCACCCATGCCAGTGAACGGGGGTTGTCGCGGTCCAGCACCAGCAACTCCACCAGGGCCGCCACGTTGCGGCTTTGCTGGTATTGGGCGTGGAAGGCAATGGCACTGTCAAACAGCGCCAGCATGGCTTCAAACCCGCCATTGCTGTGCACTGCGCAGGTCGCGGCCCCGGTTTCAAAACCACGCGCCAGAGAGCCCGCCAGGAACTGCAGGCGTTCAACATGGCGGCCGATGCCCAGCAGGCGCCAGCCGTCATCGCGGGTCATGCAGTCGGTCTGCGCACCGGTAATGGCGGCCAACTGGCCGCTGGCGGATTGGAGCACACGCAAGGCCGAGAGCGAGGTGTAGTCACCCCTGGCTGTGTGTTGGGTGCAGCGCGCAAAAAATTCCTTTTCAGCGCCCACAATCACGCTCCAGTGCTCTGGTGACAGGCGTTCACGCACGGTGGCGGCCGCCATCTTGAGGGCGCGCAGGTTGTAGCCCACGCTGGTAGCGCCGTCGGACGCACCCAGGCTGGACACCAAAGAGTGCTCAAAACCCCGGCCAACCTGCAGGGCCGATGGCGTGCCTGGCAGCACCAGCGTATGGGCCAGTGCCATGGTGGTGAGCCAGTGCAATAGCGGGGGCGAATGCTGTTCTTCGCCGTTCAGGGCGTCCAGGGTCAACTGCGCCAGGCGGACCGAGTTTTCCGCGCGCTCGGTGTAGCGGCCCAGCCAATACAGGTTTTCTGCGGCGCGGCTGGTGACCAGGCGTTTGCGCTGGGCGAGCACGGCCGGGGTGAGTGCGGCTGGCAGCAAGGTGGTCGTATCGACCTCGCCCTGGGTCAGGGCCCACACATCGGCACTGCTGCCGCCGCGCTGCATGGAGGCTACATCGGTGCTGGCGTTGGCCACGCGCACCAAACCACCGGGCAGCACGCGCCAACGGTGGGACCCTGACGCCATGTCCGATACGGCAAATACGCGCAATAAACTGGAGCGGGCGACCATTTCACCGGCCCGCGCCTGCGCATTGGATGAATCTGCTTGTTGCCAGATTGGCAATTGCGACAGGGGTACATACGCTTGTACGGTGTACTCACCGCTCTGGTCCTGGATGCGTTGCCGCCAGGCGTCCAAAGCGCTGGGCGCCAATGTGGGGCACAGCACGGCATCAAAACTTCCATGCAACGCTGAACCGGGGTAGGTCGGCTTGATGGTGTGTTGGCCCAGGTGTGTTAAGGCTTGCTCCAGGGCGCTGCGCTCACCGCACCACCAGGTGGGGGCGGCGGGCAACAGCAATTCTTCGTGCAAAACCTGCCGTGCCAAGGCGGGCAAAAATCCCAAAAGCGCGGGCGACTCCAGAAATGCGGAGCCGGGGGCGTTGGCCACCAGCACATTGCCCGCCCGGATCGCCTGGAGCAAGCCCGGTACACCCAAGGTGGAATCCGGGCGCAGCTCCAAGGGGTCTAGGTACTGGTCGTCTACGCGCTTGAGCAAGCCATGCACGGGCACCAGGCCGCGCAGGGTCTTGAGGAAGAGGCGCTCGTCACGCACGGTCAGGTCGCAGCCCTCTACCAGACTCAGGCCCAGGTAGCGGGCAAGGTAGGCGTGTTCGAAATAGGTTTCGTTGTACGGGCCGGGGGTCAACAAGGCAATATGGGCGTCGGGACCCGCCGGGCTTGCAGTCTTGAGGCTGTCCACCAGCGCCTGGTAGGTGCCCGCCAGACCCTGTACCCGCAAGGCCTGAAATGCCTGCGGAAACTGCCGTGATACGGCCAGCCGGTTTTCCAGCAGATACCCCAGGCCCGAAGGGGCCTGGCAGCGTTGGCTTAGCAGCCACCAGTTGCCATCGGGCCCATGGGCCAGATCGAACGCGACGACATGCAAATGCATGCCCCCCACGGGTCGGATTCCGTGCATGGGGCGCAGGTAGCCGGGGTGGCCCTGCACCAGGGCGGGCGGCAGCAGCCCCTGGGTTAAAAAGGCTTGCGGCCCATACACATCGGCCATCACCGCTTCGAGCAGGCGCATGCGCTGTTGTATACCGGCTTCAATGTGCGACCAACCGGGTGCGTCAATGATCAGGGGAAACAGATCCAGGGACCAGGGGCGCTGCGGGCCCTCGGAATCGGTGTAGACGTTGTAGGTCACCCCGTTGTCATGGATTTGCCGCTGCAGACTGTGGGCGCGCTGGTCCAGATCAGCGCCGCTTTGGGCCTGGATAGGGGCAAAAAATTGCGCCCAGGCTTCGGTGAACGCTGCGTCCGAAGCGGCGTTGGTGGCGCTGTGTCCACGCAGCTCGTCAAAGTGGCCAGGGCTGGCGCAGCACGCCCTGGCGACGGTCAGCAGCGCGGAGGGCGGGGCAGCCTGCGCAAAGGGGAGGGAGTCGGCGGAGTCTTTCACTGGCCAAGAGTATGCCAGCGTGGCCCTGCGCCGTACTCCTTAGTTGACGGTTTCTACGGGGGGCACAGCTTTGCGTTTTGGCGCGACACGCTTGCTGGCGATGGTTTTGGGATGCGCCCAGTTTGCCGCCGTGGGACGGGTTTTTCGGCGGACGACGGGGCGCGCCAAAGCCAGGTATTCCTGAAAACTGTCGCGCAGGCATTGGGCAAATACTTCGGGGTCCGGCAGTTGCTCATAACAAGCGGTGAACGAAACCACAATGGTGCCGTTGTAGCCGGTTACCGAAAACACCAGTCCCATGCCATCGGAAATGGGCATGATGGCCGACAGGTAGGTCAGACGGGCGCCTTGCAGGTACAGCGGAACCTGCGATCCCGGCACATTGGTGATGGCGCAGTTGGCCAGCGGAGCCCAGTCGCCCAGCAGCGCCGAGGCCGAGCGCAGCATTTTGCTGGTGGCGGCTATGGCCACCGACGGCGCGTATTGGGCCAGGTTGGTCAATTCACGGGCACTGATGGCCTGGGCCATCACGGCAGACGATGAACTGGCGGTCTGAATGGCCACCAGGCGCTGCACCGGGTCGGCAATATCGGTGCCCAGCGCGACGCGCACCCAGGAAAAATTGGATTGCTGATCAGAATCGGGCTCGCCGTGGATGGCAATGGGGGCTGCGGCGACCAGACTGTCGTCGGGCAATTCACCCTGCAGATCCAGGTAGCGGCGCAAACCACCCGCGCAGACCGCCAACACCGCGTCGTTCACGGTGGCCTCGGGGGCCAAGCCGCGAATGGCCTTGAAGTCTTCCAACGCAAAACGGCGTGTTTCAAATACGCGGTGTGGCGACACTTCGGAGTTGAAGCGTGTCATGGGGAAGGGGTGTGGCCGCCCGATAAATTCGCCCACAAAGGTTTTGACGGTGGATTTGAGTGCGCTCCAACCGCTGCCCAGCGGCTGCGCAATGCGCAGTGGAAAGGTGGCCAGGTTGAGGCTGGCCATCAGCAGCAACACCAGGTTTCCGGGGGCGGATTCGGGAAACCAGGGCGCAGGCGGCACAGGCGCAGGTGAAACGGCGGTGAGATCGTGCAGCAAGGTGGTGATCTCACTGCCGTGCGCGACATCGATCACGGCATGGTGCACCTTCATGAGCACGGCGAAGCTGCCGACCGGCAAATCGAGAAAACTGTCCAGGCCTTCGATGACATACATCTCCCACAAAGGCCGTTGCAGGTCCAGCGGACGGGCGTGGATGCGCGAGGCCTGGATGCAAAACTGGCGCCAGTCGCCCGGTTTGGGCAGGGCGATATGGCGAACGTGGTATTCGATATTGAAGTTCTCGTCCGCGACCCAATAGGGGTAATCCAGGTCCAGGGGGACGCGCAAAATCTTTTCACGGAAATTCGGCAACTGGCCCAGACGGCTTTCGACGTGGGCCAGTATCTGCTTGAACCGGACCATGCCGCCGGGCGCGGTGGACTGGTCGTAGATATGCAGCAGGGTGACGTTTGAGTTGGCGTGGGCACTGTCTGAATAGATAAAGGCCGCGTCGTGTTCACTCAGTTGTCGCATGATTTTTCTTTCTTGGGGAGATTCAAGCCGCAGCAGGCGGCGTGTTTTTTGGCGGTGCGCCGGATGTCAGGCGCCAAACACGCCCCAGCAAACCTTCGGGTTCAAAGGGTTGCCAGTCCTGTTCGGGCTGCGCCAGCCGGTTGGCCACGATGGAGAGCACGATGCCGTTAAAGCCCAGCCCAATGTGGCTTCCGGCCACCTGGATGTTTTCATGCAGGGCCGGGTCGCCATCGATGGTGGCTTCTTGCGGAGGCACCACGCCATCGGTCAGCGAGTACAGGCAACTGGTGGGAATTGCCAGGCGGCGACGTTCCCGCATGGCTTTGGCGCGGGGTTGCATCATGTGCGCCGAAGCGCCCAAGCGGTGGGACACCAGGCGGTACAGCGCCTTCATGGTGGAAGGAGACTGGCTTCCAGAGGTGTCAACGCTCACCGGACTGCCCAGCGTAATGATGGAGCGCACGCATTCCTGCGTGCTTTCGGCGCCGTAAAACGAGAATACGCCACCCAGACTCCAGCCCACCAGACTCACTTTGCGCCCGGTGACGTGGTGCAGATAGCGAATTTTTTGCGGCAAGGCGTTGGCATGTTTGCTGCGAAAGCCCACGTTGCGCCCCAGCCCCCAGGTGTGCACGTCATAGCCTTTGTTTTGCAGGAACAGTTTGAGGGCGATCAGGGTGGATTCGCCTGCCAGGAAGCCGGGCACCAGCAGCACGGGATGCCCGTCGCCCCGCGGTGCGTTCATCAGCAGAGGCAAGGAAGCGGGCAACAAGGCCATCTCCAGAAACGCGCGGGCTTCCAGGAGTGAACTCAGCGGATGGGGCGAGCCCACATGGGCATGGCGGACAACGGGTTTGGGGCGATGCATATGACGGGCTCCTGTGATGCTCAACGGCGCTCAGTGCATAGCACAACGGCGTGCCAATGTGTTGAGCTTTCCGTTGTTGTGGCATGTAACTCAGTGTAAAAGGGAATGGAGGCGGGAAATTTAGGAGCTTTGCCTAATGATGTCCAAGGCCCAGGCGTATTTGTCACGCAGGTGACTCCGCGGGGTCAAAAAGCGTAGAAAGGGCCGGTTCCTGCCGAGGATGACTGTTGCTCAATGCCGATGAAGACGCGCCGCCCGTAAAAAAACGGCAAACCCCAGTCAAAGGTCTGCGCATCCCCCACGGGACCGGACAGGGTGGGGAGTACCGAATTACCGCCGGAGAAGAGTGTTAAGGCATTGTCAATGGAAAAAGTGACGCCGGTACTCGCTAAGTTGTTGTCCAACAGTGTGGCGGAAAGCTGGGTCCGTGTACTGGGACAATAAAAGCCGGAGGCTCCCACGCCGCAGGGCGGTATCGCACTTGAATCAAAAAACAGCGCATTGGACCCCGTATCCAGAAAACTTCGGTTCAAACTTCGACCTGCGAACAGGGCGGTAAAGTTGCCCGTGCTGGTTTTTAAAACGGTGCCGGACGTGAACTGGTTATTCGATTGGGTTGCGATGCCGAACACGACAGAGCCGTTCAGGCTGGCGGCGCCACTGGAAGCCACCGCCGGCAGGTCAATCAACAGGCCGTTGTTGTCGGACGCAAACAGGGGAACGGGGTTTTTAAGTTGCTGGCTGGTGCTTGCGGCACTGGCGAGTGTGGCCGAACACGCTCCGTCGGAGCAGCTGTAATACACCCCATTGGCGGCATTGGATGCGCAGGGGGACCCACAGTCTTCCTTGAACAAGCCTATCCCCAGTATGCCTTTCGCCCCCAATGTGCTTACGCTGCTGAGTGCCACCCCCGAGGAGCAGCTTGCGGCGAGGTGATTGGACACGGGGTCTGCGATCAGCTGGATGGGTACAGCGGCGGCTTTTTTGCCGCCCAGTGCCATATCTACGGTGACCACCGGGCCCCAGGCAAAGCTGTTGTCCAGAAATTGTGCGCAATTGAGCAGGGTGCCGCCGCTGCTGGTGGTGGTCCGGCTCAGATTCAAACCCGGCGCCACAACGCTGGACAGCAACCTCAGGCCCGTGGAGCCGGTGTCGACCAGCACATGGTCAATGGTTTGGCAGTTGGTGGTACTGCCGGGTTGGCAGATGGTGACTGCGGCGTACAGCGTATTGACGGCATTGCCATTGGGGCCGGACTCCACGGTGACGCTCAGCACGTTGTCCGCAGTGGGCTGCTTGGACGTTGGCGCTGCGCCACCACCACCGCCACCACAGGCGGCCACCACCACCGTCAACCAGGCCAGCGCCAGGGCGCGGCGGATGCGCTTACTGCAGTACATCGGCAATCACCACCCCGGCCGGGACCAGTTCCGGGGCGTAGGCGTGCCCAAAAAAATTGCGCATGCGGCCATTGGAGCGGATGACCAGGTCTTGGCGCTCAATGTTCACCGGCGAGCCATGCCGGCCCAAGGTCCGAGCCTGTGCTGTTTCCTGGTGAAAGACCTTGAAATAGTCGCCCAGCAGATGGCCCAGGTCGGGCAACACCGGGCCACGCCATTGGACCGCAAAAACCACACCGGCGGGTGTTGCAAATTCCCAGACCGTGGTGCCGCTGTCCAGCTGGATTTCATGGCGCGTGTACAGGCTGGACTGCACCGTGGGCGCGGTGGCCAACTGCTTTGCGTTTGGCGAAGAGGAGGGCGCCGACGAGGCGGTCGGCAGGGACGGTTTTTGTCCTAGCGCAGCCCATGTTGTCCCCGCGTTGACGGTCAGCACCCCACAGACGAGCACCACACGGGCGGGATGGGCGCAATAAAAAGGCAGTTTTTGCAACACAGACATCACGCTTGTAAATCGAGGCGTGCGTTGATTATGGCCATAGTTGGGAGATGCGGGGGCCGAGTGCCGCACCTCCGCATGGCATGCCTTGGGGGCCGGGTAGCATGGGGCCATGTACACGGTGTTCAAGCTCCCTGTTGGTCTGGCCCGAACCGGCTTCGTTGCCTTGCTCGGCACGGTGCTGGGTGCGGCTTTGCAGCTGCAGCAAGAAGCGCTTTGGCAGGGAGTATTTTATGCATCATTTGTGCTTCTAGCCCTTGTAGGATATGCGCAAGCAGCTACTAAAAATATAGCAAAAGTGTGGCCGGTCGCGGGCGTGGTGCTGTGCACGGCCCTGCTGGGCTTTGGCGCCACAGGGCTGCGCGCTGCCTTGTTTGCGGCGCACGCACTGAACCCGGCGCTGGAAGGGCGCGATGTACTGGTCACGGGTGTCGTCACCGATATGCCACAACGCAGCGCTGCAGGCTTGCGGTTTCGCATGGCAGTGGAGGCCGCCACCCTGGACGGCCAAGTTGCCATCGTGCCGCCCCGCATGGATGTGGGGTGGTACGGTGGCGTTTACCCGACAGGGACCGAGTTGGCCGGCCTGCAACGCCAGCCCGGCGAAGTCCAGGCCGGTGAGCGTTGGCAAATGACCTTGCGCCTGAAAGCACCCCACGGCAACAGCAACCCCCATGGTTTTGATTACGAGTTGTGGATGTGGGAGCAGGGCGTGCAGGCCAGCGCCTATGTGCGCGTCGGCCCGCACGACCCAACGCCCCAGCGTCTGGCGCAAACCTGGCGGCACCCGGTGGCGCTGGCCCGCCAGACGGTGCGGGAACGCATCTACACCCGGGTGAAAGACCGGCAACTGGCGGGCATGATCGCCGCACTGGTGGTGGGCGACCAAGGCGCCATTGAGCGTGCGGACTGGGAGGTGTTCCGTGCCACCGGCGTGGCGCACCTGGTCAGCATTTCAGGTTTGCACATCACCATGTTCGCCTGGGGTGCGGCGCTGCTGGTGGGCTGGCTGTGGCGGCGCTCCATGCGCCTGTGCCTGGCGCTGCCCGCGCCCACTGCGGCGCTGGTGGGCGGCGTGGCGCTGGCGGCGGCCTACGCCCTGTTTTCCGGTTGGGGCGTGCCCGCGCAGCGCACCTGTGTGATGCTGGCGACCGTGGCGCTCTTGCGCCTGGCGGGTGTGCGCTGGCCCTGGCCGCAGGTGTGGATGCTGGCCTGTGCGGTGGTGGTGGCCTTTGACCCGTGGGCCTTGCTGCAGCCGGGGTTCTGGTTGAGTTTTGTCGCGGTGGGGGTGTTGTTTGCTACCGATTTGGGCTCGGTCCGAGAGCACACCTTGCGCGCCGCCGGGCCGCCCCAAGGCGCGAGGGCCCCCCTGGGGGGCAGTGCAGTACACGAAGTGACAAACGTGGGGGCTACTTTCATGAGCGCCGCCGGGCCGCCCCATGGCGCGAGGGCCCCCCTGGGGGGCAGCGTAGCACGCGCAGCGACCAGCGTGGGGGCTATGTTCCGGGAGCAGTGGGTGATTACCGTGGCGCTTACGCCTTTGACATTGCTGCTGTTCGGGCAGGTCTCGGTCGTCGGCCTGGTGGCCAACGCGCTGGCCATTCCCTGGGTGACCCTGGTGATCACGCCGCTGGCCATGCTGGGCGTGTTGCTGCCTGTGGTGTGGGATGGGGCGGCCGGGGCCATTGGGCTGCTGCTGGTGTGGCTGCAGTGGCTGGCCTCATTTCCCTGGGCATCGGTCTCGGTGGCCATGCCACCGCTGTGGGCTGGCATGGCAGGCGCCTTGGGTGGGGTGGTGCTGGTGTTTCCCTGGTCCTGGCGCATGCGCATTCTGGGGGTACCTTTGCTGCTGCCGGTCTTGCTGTGGCAGGCGCCCAGCCCGCCGCCGGGGCAGTTTGAGTTGCTGGCGGCCGACATCGGCCAAGGCAATGCCGTGCTGGTGCGCACCGCCCACCACGCCCTGCTGTTTGACGCCGGGCCGCGCTACAGCCTGGAAAGTGATGCCGGGCACCGGGTGCTGGTGCCCCTGCTGCAGGCCCTGCACACCCGGCTGGACCGGGTGGTTTTGAGCCACCGCGATACTGACCATGTGGGCGGTGCACCCGCCGTGCTGGCCATGCAGCCGCAGGCTGATGTGTTCAGCTCCATCGAGGCGGAGCATGCGCTGCAAGCCCTGCGCCCGGCGCAGCGCTGTGTGGCCGGGCAGCACTGGGATTGGGATGGTGTGGCCTTTGACGTGCTGCACCCGATGGAGAAGGACTACGCCAGTAAGTCCAAACCGAACGCCCTGAGTTGTACTGTGCGCATTTCCAACGGCACCCAGACCGCTTTGCTGGCAGGTGATATCGAAAAGGAGCAGGAGGCACGCCTGGTGGCGGATGGGGCGGCTATCCGGGCGGACGTGCTGCTGGTGCCGCACCATGGCAGCAAAACCTCCAGCAGCGCTGCGTTTTTAGATGCGGTACAGCCACAGATTGCACTGGTGCAGTCGGGTTACCGCAACCGCTTTGGCCATCCGGTGTCGGCTGTTTTGGCGCGTTATACCGAGCGTGGTATTCGCGTGGTCGATTCGCCCCATTGTGGAGCGGCGACATGGCAATCCAGCCAGCCCGAGGCGGTGCAATGCCAGCGGGAACTGGGGCTGCGCTACTGGCACCACCACGCACCCTGAAAGGCAGCGTTGCAACCCGAAGAGGACGATTCGACGACTTTTTAGCCGGTGTTGGAAATAACCGACACCACGGTATTTTGTCCGGTGATAACTTCCATCCCTTCAAGCAACTACCACTGAGACACCATGCCAAAAACCCTGATTGAACCCTTCCGCATCAAGAGCATCGAACCCATCCGCATGACCTCGCGCGAAGAGCGCGTGCAACTGCTGGAGACCGCCAAACTCAACGTTTTCAAACTGCGCGCAGAAGACGTGCTGATCGACTGGCTGACCGACTCCGGCACCGGCGCCATGTCCTCCAAGCAATGGGGCGCCATCATGGAAGGCGACGAGAGCTACGCCGGAGCGCGCAGCTTCTACCGCCTGGAAGCCGTCATTCAAGACATCACCGGCATGCAGTATTTTGTGCCCACGCACCAAGGCCGTGCCGCGGAAAAAGTGCTGTTCACCGCCGTGTGCAAAAAAGGCGATGTGGTGCCCAACAACTGCCACTTCGACACCACCCGCGCCAACCTGGAGTACCTGGGCATTGAGGCGCTGGACCTGGTCATTGCCGAAGGCCTGCAGCCCGCGCTGATCTATCCCTTCAAGGGCAATATCGATCTGGCGCGGGTTGAGGCTTTGCTGAAGGAGCAGGGCGACCGTATCCCCTTTGGCATGCTCACGGTGACCAACAACACCGGGGGCGGACAACCGGTGTCCATGGCCAATATCCGCGGCTACGCGGCGCTGCTGAAGAAATTTGGCAAGCCCTTCATTCTGGACGTGTGCCGCTTTGCCGAAAACGCCATGTTCATCAAGATGCGCGAACCCGGCTACGAGAACACCTCCATCAAGGACATCGTCAAGGAAATGTTCTCCTACTGCGACGGCTGCACCATGAGCGCCAAGAAAGACGGCATGGTCAACATCGGCGGCTTCATCGTCTTGCGCAGCGAAGAGTGGATGGACGCGGTGCGCAATGTGCTGATCATGACCGAAGGCTTCCCCACCTACGGCGGCCTGGCCGGGCGCGACCTGGAAGCGCTGGCCGTGGGCCTGGTGGAAGGCATGGACGAAGACTACCTGCGCTACCGCCTGCGCACCGCCGAATACCTGGGCGAACGGCTGGAGGCCTCGGGTATCGGCTTTGTCAAACCCACGGGCGGCCACGCGGTCTACATCGACGCCAAAACGGTGTTGCCAAACATGCCCGTGGAACACTACCCGGCCTGGGCCTTGTGCAATGCCCTGTACCTGGAAGGCGGCATCCGTGGGGTGGAAATCGGCTCAGTCATGTTTGGCAAACGCCTGGCCGACGGCACCGAGACTTACCACAGCATGGAACTGGTGCGCCTGGCCTTCCCACGGCGTATGTACACCCAAAGCCACTTTGACTACGCGGCGGAAGTGATCGACGAAGTGAAGCAAAAAGCCGCCAGCATCCGGGGTGTGAAGATCACCAAACAGCCGCAGTACCTGCGGCATTTCACTTGTGAGTGTGCTTGGGTTTAACTGGTGTCTTTGTGAAAAAAAGCGCCTGAGTTCGGTGGTTGCCGGGCTTGGGCGTGGTGGGTTCGGGTTTCAAACAGCTTTTTTTATCACTCAGTTCTTTGCGGTTGTGCACGCTGCGATCAGAGAGTGAATGGCTGGTTGGGGTCAAGCGGCCAGCCGCTGCGAGATAGAGCAGTCATTCGCTTGAGATATCAGTTACAGACAATGGGCATTCGCTATTCATACATAGCTTTCACCCATTACCCTGTTAGACTTTGAACGATTTAAGACGACTATGAAGGTCATCGCCCGAGTCACAATGCCATGAACACCGAACCGTGGGTCACTGCCGAGCAAGTTTCCCAACACTTGGGCGTGGTGAAAGACACCGTCTACCGCTGGCGCGAGCGCAAGGGCCTGCCTGCACACAAGATCGGGCGGTTGTGGAAATTCCAGTTGTCCGAGGTTGATGAGTGGGTGCGTGTGGGTGGCGCGGATGAAGATTCTGAACGCAAAAGCCTGGATCACGCAGCTGAGCCAGAGGCAGATAAAGCATGAGAAAAACCGAGGCGCAAACCCGTTCTGAGCTCATTGACCAGCATCTCGCGCAGTCCGGCTGGAATGTCAAAGACCCCACTCAGGTCATAGAAGAATTCGACATTCTGACCGCATTGCCACTAGGTGTTGCGGAGCCCCGCACACCCTACGAAGGCCACCAATTCAGTGACTACGTGTTGCTGGGCAAGGATCGCAAACCCCTCGCCGTTGTTGAGGCCAAAAAGTCCAGCAAGGACGCCGCCATTGGCCGCGAGCAGGCCAAACAATATTGCTACAACATTCAGACTCAACTCGGCGGAGAGTTGCCATTCTGCTTTTACACCAACGGACTCGAAACGCATTTCTGGGACCTGGGGAGCTACCCACCGCGCAAAGTCGTTGGTTTCCCGACCAGAGATGATTTGGAGCGCTTCGCCTACATCCGCCGCAACCGCAAGCCGCTCACCCAAGAATTCATCAACACGTCGATTGCCGGACGCGACTACCAGATTCGCGCTATTCGTGCGGTACTGGAAGGCATCGAACAACAAAAGCGCGATTTTTTGCTGGTCATGGCCACCGGCACTGGAAAAACCCGCACTTGTATTGCCATGGCGGATGCACTGATGCGCGCTGGCCATGCCGAAAAAATCCTGTTCCTCGTGGACCGTATCGCACTGCGCGAGCAGGCGCTGGCCGCCTTCAAGGAGCATCTGCCCAACGAACCGCGCTGGCCCAATGTTGGTGAAAAACTGATTGCCAAAGACCGTCGCATCTATGTCGCCACCTACCCGACGATGCTCAACATTATTCGTGACGAGTCTCAAACCCTCTCGCCACATTTTTTTGATTTCATCGTGGTCGATGAAAGCCATCGCTCCATCTACAACACCTACGGCGAGGTGCTGGACTATTTCAAAACCATCACGTTGGGTTTGACGGCAACACCTACCGACATCATCGATCACAACACCTTCCAGCTCTTCCATTGCGAAGATGGCCTGCCGACCTTTGCCTACACCTATGAAGAGGCCGTGAACAACGTGCCGCCTTACCTCTGCAATTTTCAAGTCATGAAAATTCAGACCAAGTTCCAGATGGAAGGCATCAGCAAGCGGACCATTTCATTGGACGATCAAAAAAAGCTGATCCTGCAAGGCAAGGAGGTTGAAGAAATCAACTTCGAAGGCTCGCAGCTCGAAAAGCAGGTGATCAACAAGGGCACCAACACCTTGATCGTCCGGGAGTTCATGGAGGAATCCATCAAGGACGCCAACGGCGTGCTGCCCGGCAAGACCATCTTCTTCTGCGCCACCAAGGCGCACGCCCGGCGGCTGGAAGAAATTTTTGACAAGCTCTACCCGCAACACAAAGGCGAGTTGGCCAAGGTCCTTGTATCCGACGATCCGCGCGTGTATGGCAAGGGCGGCTTGCTAGATCAATTCACCAACAACGATATGCCGCGCATTGCCATCAGTGTGGACATGCTCGATACCGGCATCGACGTGCGCGAGATTGTCAACCTCGTGTTCGCCAAGCCGGTGTATTCCTACACCAAGTTCTGGCAAATGGTCGGACGCGGCACGCGCTTGCTAGAAACCAGCAAACCTAAGCCCTGGTGTACCGACAAGGACGTGTTCCTGATTCTCGATTGCTGGGACAACTTCGATTACTTCAAGCTCAACCCCAAGGGCAAAGAGCTCAAACCCCAGTTGCCGCTACCCGTGCGGCTGGTTGGCCTGCGCCTGGACAAGATTGAGAAGGCCAACGACAGCGGCCTTGCCGACATCGCCGCGCGTGAAATCGCCAAGCTCCGCCTGCAGATTGCCACGCTGCCCAAGGAGTCCGTGGTGATCAAAGAGGCCGCAACAGCACTAGTGCGCCTTGAAGAAGAAAACTTCTGGATCAGCCTCACGCACCCGAAAATTGAATTCCTACGCGCCGAGATCAAGCCGCTGTTTCGCACCGTGTCAGAGGCTGATTTTAAAGCGATGTGCTTTGAGCGCGACCTGCTGGAATACTCTCTCGCCCTGCTCAATGAAGACAAAGAACAAGCCGACACCCTCAAGGAAGGTATCGTGGAGCAAATCAGCGAGCTGCCACTCTCAGTCAGTTTTGTGAAGCAGGAAGAAACCCTGATCCGAGCGGCGCAAACCACGCACTATTGGGCCAAGGCTGACGAAGACGCCTTCGACGAGCTCACGGTAAAACTTGGCCCGCTGATGAAGTTTCGCGAACCAACCACCGGCCAAGACCAAATGCATCTTGATCTGGCGGATGAACTTCACAAGAAGGAATGGGTGGAATTCGGCCCGCAGCACGAGGCTGTTAGCGTCAGCCGTTACCGTGAAATGGTCGAGGCGTTGATCGTAGAGCTGACCGAGCACAACACCGTGCTGCAGAAAATCAAGGGCGGGGAATCGGTCACGCCCGACGAAGCCAACGAACTGGCCGAGTTGCTGCATGAAGAGCACCCCCACATCACTGAGGCCCTGCTGCGCCAGGTCTACAAAAACCGCAAAGCGCACTTCATCCAGTTCATTCGCCACATTCTCGGCATCGAGGTTCTGCAAAGCTTTCCCGATACCGTCAGCGCCGCCTTTGATCGATTCATCCGCGCGCACACCACCCTTAACGGCCGCCAGTTGGAGTTTCTCGGCTTGCTGAAAAATTTCATCGTTGAGCGCGAAAAGGTGGAAAAGCGGGACCTCATCAACACGCCCTTTACGGTCATCCACCCGCAGGGCATACGCGGTGTTTTCAGCCCGGCCGAAATCAACGAAATCCTGCAACTCACCGAACGCTTGGCCGCGTAATAACGGAACAGAAAAGACAAGAGAACACCATGGAATCAAAAGCCATAGAACTGATGAAAAGCCATTTCGATGCCTTGAGCCATACCAGCCCGGAGGAAGGCGTCGAATTCTGGTTTGCCCGCGATCTGATGGAGCCGCTTGGCTATGCCCGCTGGGAAAACTTCCAGACCGCCATCAAACGGGCTATCGAATCATGCGAAACAACGGGATATGCGGCGGGGGATCATTTTCGTGGCGTCACGAAAATGATCGAGATCGGCAAGGGGGGGCAGCGGCCCGTAGACGATTTCATGCTCACCCGCTATGCCTGTTACCTCATCGCCCAGAACGGCGACCCGCGCAAGGAACCCATCGCCTTTGCCCAAAGCTACTTTGCCATCCAGACGCGCAAGCAGGAACTGATCGAGGATCGCATGCGCCTGCAGGCCCGGCTGGACGCCCGCGAGCGCCTGCGCGAGTCGGAAAAAACGCTTTCACAGAATATTTACGAACGCGGCGTCGACGATGCCGGATTCGGACGTATCCGCTCCAGGGGAGATGCCGCGCTCTTCGGTGGCCATACCACCCAGGCGATGAAAGACCGTTTTGGCATTACCAAGACCCGCCCTCTGGCCGACTTTCTACCGACCCTGACCATTGCCGCAAAGAACCTGGCAACAGAAATCACCAATCACAACGTCAGCCAGGATGAGCTGCGGGGAGATCAGGCCATCACCCGCGAGCACGTGCAAAACAACGAAAGCGTGCGCGACATGCTGGGCCAGCGCGGCATCAAGCCCGAACAACTCCCACCGGAAGAAGACATCAAGAAGCTGGAGCGGCGAGTCAAAGCCGAGGAAAAGAAGCTTGTCCAACAGTCGGGAACACTGCCTGCCCCGAAAAACGAAGAATAAGCCGCGAGCTAAAGACCATCACCATGCTGCAAAACAACCCCGAACTCAAAAGCAAGATCGACCAGCTCTGGAACAAATTCTGGAGCGGTGGCATCAGCAACCCGCTTACCGCCATCGAGCAGATCACCTACCTGCTATTCATGAAGCGGCTCGACGAGCTGGATCAGAAGAAGCAGGCCGATGCCGAATTCACAGGCGAAAAGTACACGTCCAAGTTTGAAGGCAAATGGATTCCGTCCGAGTACCGCGCCAAAGCAAGGGAAGACGACACCCAGAAAGAAACTGACAAACGCCACGCCGACGCCAAGATGTACGAAATCGACAAGCGCACACTGCGCTGGAGCGAATTCAAGCGCATGCAGGCCGAAGACATGCTGCAGCATGTGCAGGGCAAGGTGTTCCCGTTCCTCAAGGATCTGAACGGTGCCGAATCGAACTTCACCCACCACATGAAAAACGCGGTGTTTATCATCCCCAAGCCGGCGCTGCTGGTGGAAGCGGTGAAGACCATCGACGAAATCTTCGAGGTGATGGAGCGCGACTCGCGGGAAAACGGCCAGGCTTTCCAGGACATCCAGGGCGATGTGTATGAAATGCTTCTTTCCGAGATTGCCACCGCCGGCAAGAACGGCCAGTTCCGCACCCCGCGCCACATCATCAAGCTGATGGCCGATCTGGTGCAACCGCAACTGGGCCACAAGATTGCAGATCCGGCCTGCGGGTCTGGCGGCTTTTTGCTCGGCGCCTACCAGTACATCGTGACGCAACTGGCGGTTGCCGAAGCAAAGAGGAACAAGACAAAGTTCACCATCACGGAGGACGAAGACGGCTTCGTGCGCACCTCGGTCGCCGCCGCACTCACCGAAAAGGCCCAGGCCATTCTTTCCAGTTCGCTCTGGGGCTACGACATCGACGCCACCATGGTCCGCCTGGGGCTGATGAACCTGATGATGCACGGCATCGACGAGCCGCACATCGACTACAAAGACACACTCAGCAAGAGTTTTGTCGAGGAATCCGAATACGACATCGTGATGGCCAACCCGCCTTTTACCGGCAGCATCGACAAGGGTGACATCAACGAAAACCTGCAACTGGGCACCACCAAAACCGAACTGCTGTTTGTCGAGAACATTTACCGCCTGCTCAAAAAAGGCGGCACCGCCTGCGTGATCGTGCCGCAAGGTGTGCTGTTTGGCTCCGGCGGCGCCTTTAAGACACTGCGCCAGTTGCTGGTGGAGCGTTGCGACCTGAAAGCCGTCATCACCCTACCCAGCGGTGTGTTCAAGCCCTATGCCGGGGTCAGCACTGCAATTTTGTTGTTCACCAAGGTCTGGGGGCCAAAAGACAAAGTCACCCAGCCCGCCACCGAACACGTCTGGTTCTACGAGATGGCGGCCGACGGCTATTCACTGGACGACAAGCGCAGCAAGAAGGATGGCAATGGCGATCTGCAAGACATCGTTGCCAAGTACCACGCCCGTAACCCGGCCACCGATACCGACCGCACGGCGAAATGTTTCATGGTGCCACGCACCGAGATCGCAGATGAAAAGAACAACTACGACCTCTCGTTCTCCCGCTACAAAACCGATGTGTTCGAGGAGGTTCACTACGACGCCCCGGCGCTGATTCTGGATCGACTGATTCAGGCCGAGGTGGGGGATGTGGATGACGCGGAGCTCGCCAAGGTGCAGAGCGGCATCGTGCGCGAGCTCCTGGCGTTGAAGGAGCTAATCCGATGAAGCAGGTGAAGCTCTCTGATCTGTTGGATATTTCAATTGGTCGGACGCCATCAAGAAGCACGCCCGCTTATTGGGGAAAAGGTCATAGATGGGTTTCCATTCGGGACCTTGACTCAAAAGTCATCATTGAAACAAAAGAGCAGATAACGGATCTCGGTGTCAAAAACGCTCGATGCAAGATAGTCCGAAAGGGCACCCTGCTTTTTAGCTTCAAGTTAACCATTGGAAAAATGGCTTTTGCGGGATGTGATCTGTTCACAAATGAAGCAATTGCAGCCTTTCCGATTAAGGACGAGAGAAAACTCAATTCAGACTTTCTCTTTTACGCATTGTTAGCGGCTGTGTAAATGCGCGTAAATCTGGCGGAGTTTGAAACTGGTGACGCACGAAAGCAAAGGGGCCGATCGGCCCCTTTCTGTTTTT
>Ga0156180_1005_pt1 | contig 65905 bp, 57 predicted proteins | sample RifCSPlowO2_12_FD_107833 | JGI IMG/M metagenome (GOLD analysis project Ga0156180, IMG submission 107833) | Burkholderiales bacterium RIFCSPLOWO2_12_FULL_61_40
CCGGCAAACTGGTATTCCGACAGGCTGTCGGGCACCGGGGTGACCGCGCCCAAAATGGTGGCCGGGTCGGCGCCCAGCGCCACACACACCGGGTAGGGTTGGCCGGGGTTTTGCGCTGCGTGCTCCCGAAAATCCAATGCGCCACCGCGGTGCGGCAACCAACGCATGATGACTTGGTTGCGGGCCAAGACCTGCTGGCGGTAGATGCCCAGGTTTTGCCGCGCCTTGTGCGGGCCTTGGGTGATCACCAGCCCCCAGGTGATGAGCGGCGCCACGTCGCCGGGCCAGCAGTGCTGGATGGGCAGGCGGGCCAGATCCACATCGGCCCCCTCCCACACCACCTCCTGGCAGGCAGCGCTGCGCTGCTCTTTGGGCGCCATGTTCCACAGGGTTTTGACCAGGGCACTCATGCCCACCAGTTCCTTGAAGCCCTTGGGCGCTTCGGGCTCCTTGAGCATGGCCAGCACATGGCCGAACTGGCGCACCTCGGCCACATCGGCCACACCCATCCCCAAGGCCACACGCCGTGTGGTGCCAAACAGGTTGGCCAGCACCGGAATGCTGTGGCCGGTGGGGTTTTCAAACAACAGTGCTGGCCCCCCGGCGCGCAAGGTGCGGTCGCACAGGGCGGTCATCTCCAGATGCGGAGAGACGGATGCGCTCACCCGTTTGAGTTCACCCAGTTGTTCCAACTGGGCGATGAAATCCCGCAGGTCTCGGTAGGCCATGGCGTGGTATCAGTTAAAGAAGAGGGTCGGTCGGCTCAGGCGCAGCAAGCCCGCCCCAGCGGGGCGCACCCACAGGCGGCAGGCCCAGCAGGTCCAGCACCCGGTCCACGGTGTGGTCCACCATCTCGGCAATGCTTTGCGGGCGGTGGTAGAAGCCGGGTACCGGTGGGAAAATAATGCCGCCCATCTCGGTCACGCTGGTCATGTTGCGCAAATGGGCCAGGTTCAACGGCGTTTCGCGCACCATCAAAATCAGGCGGCGACGCTCTTTGAGCATCACGTCGGCAGAGCGTGCAATCAGGTTGTCCGACATGCCGTGGGCGATGGCCGCCAGCGTGCGCATGGAGCAGGGCGCCACCACCATGCCGTCGCACTGGAACGAACCGCTGGCGATCACAGCACCCACATTGTGTACGGGGTGCACCACGTCGGCCAGGGCCTCGACCTGAGCGCGGTCCATATCCAGCTCTTGCTGCAGGTTCAGGCAACCCGCCTCAGACACCGTCAAATGGGTTTGCACATGCTCCAGTTCGGCCAGCTTCTGCAAGAGACGCACACCATAGACGGCACCGCTGGCGCCGGAGATGGCCACAATGATCCGCTTGGGCGGGGTGGACGGGGTGAAAGTCACGGGTGAACCGATTCGGCAGCGCCAGGGGCCGAGAGAGGTGATTGCAGATCGACCATGACCAGGGCGATCACCCGCTCGGCCTCCACGGGGTCAAAGTCTTCCTGGTAGCGCTTCTTCACTCCGTACTGGGCCAACTGGTAGTGGCGGTCCGCCGCGATGCCGTGCCGTGCCAGGCAGCTTTTGACGCACACCAGCGGGCAGCCGTCCAGCGCCACAATCGGCCGCCCCGACTGGGCAATTTTGAGCAAGTGGGGCACGTCGCCCCCCACACCGGCGATACAGGACATTTCCGCCGCGCCGCGCCGGTCCAGTTGCAAAGCGACCTGGTTGGTGAGCTGCGCTGCACTGGAGCACCCCGAACAGGAGTACACCAGCGGCAGTTGGCGTTTTTCGGCTGGCATGGCAGGAACTTTGACGCCTCAGCGGGGCCGGAACTTGGCCTTCAGGCGCTCCAGCACCTGCGCAGGCTTGAAGCGTTCCAGATGGAAGACCGGCAGCTCGATGGCATCAATGGTGTTTTTCACCAGCAAGCCCAGTTCGGTGTCGCCCTCCATGGACAGGCGGCGGCTGAAGAACAGGGTGTCCGGGTCTTCCTGGCGGCGCGCCAGCAGCACAAAGTCATGGGCACTGGCGCTGATGGTGAGGTCCGCGGCCCCCTTGTTCTGGCAGGCCGTAAAACGGCCGTTGACCCATGCAAAGTCAAACGTCCACTGGGCGTCCGTCACCCGCAGCCGCAGCTTTTTTCCCAACAAGAATTGGGTGATGTCCGGTGTCAGGCTCTTGGCCAGTGCCAGATTCAAGGCGGTGACAAACAGCAGCGAGCCAGGGTACGCGGGCAAGCGGGACAGCAGGTCGCCCATGGGTTTGGGCAGCAAAATTTGGCTGGTACTCATACAAGCTCCGGTTGGGTTGCCAATTGCTCCAGGCCGGGCTTGCCGTACCAGTAGCCGTTGCAGGCCAGGTCGGGCATCAGGCCTGCCATGGCTTGCATGGCCGCGTCAGTAGAGGTCTGCCCGGTCATGGCACTGTGAAACAGCGTGAGAATCTCCGGCGTGTGCTGTGCTTGCGGGCTGACACGCACCACATCCACGCCCAAGTCGCGCATGGCACCCCATTCAGGCAGCAGGTTGTAGACTTTGGCCGACTGGGTCTGGATGCCATTGAGCACCAAAAATCCTTCGCTTTCGCGGGTGCGCAGCATGAGGCCATCGGGATGTTCAATGCAGCGGAACTGGCAATCGTCCTTGGGCAAGTTGCAATGCCGTGCGGTGAAACAGCGGGCCGAAAACGCCAGGGGCATGCGCCCGTAGGCAAAAACTTCGGTCTGCACACCGGCAGGGCGGCCTTGCTGCATCAGCGCCAGATCGTCGCGCCCCATCTCCAAAGGCATCACCCAGCGCTGGATGCCCAGGGTGGCCATCCATTGCAGCGTAGGCACGTTGTAGATGTTGAGGTGCGGGCCGGCCACGAAGGGCACCTTGCCCTCCAGGCAGTGCACCGCGCCCATGTCGTTGGCCTCGACCATGAAGTCGCCATTGGCCGACATCTCCGCGATTTTGTGCAGAGTGGTCACGTCCGAGCCCGACTCAATCAGCACCTGGGTGGACAAAACCACCTCTTTGCCCGCCTCCAGCAAGCGTGCGGCGATGCTCAGCCAATCGGCCAGACGCAGTTCACGCCGACGCGAGCACACCGTCTCGCCCAAATACACAATGTCCACCGGCGTTGCCGCAACGGCGTCATAAAAGCTGAATACAGCGTCGCGCTGCCAGTAGTACAGCAGGGGTCCTAAAGCGAGTTTCATTATTTCCAAGGCCGGTGGTAGGCCCCCAAGGTGTGTTGCTGCCCTTCGGCAACCTTGTCCAGACCACTCATCCAGGCCGGCTTGGCCGAGTAGCGGTGCGGGTTGTCGCGGCAGTTGTCGATCGCCTCGCGCCACACTTTGGTGACCTGGGCCACATAGGCCGGGCTGCGCTGGCGGCCTTCGATCTTGATGGCCTTCACCCCCATTTTCATGAGCTTGGGCAACAGTTCCAGCGTGTTGAGGCTGGTGGGCTCTTCAATCGCGTAGTAGTTTTTGTCTTCGCCCACATCAAAACGGCCTTTGCACAGCGTGGGATAACCCGCGTTTTCACCGTCGGCGTAGCGGTCGATCAACACGCCATTGAGGCGCGACTCACGTCCCTGGGGCGTTTCGACCCAGCGCACGGCCTTGGGTGGCGAACACACACCGTTGGTGTTGGGCGCTTCGCCGGTCACATAGCTTGAGAGGGCGCAGCGCCCCTCCACCATCACACACAGGCTGCCAAAACCAAACACTTCGATTTCCACCGGTGTTTTGTCCAGCACCTGCTCCACCTGGGTCAGCGACAGCACGCGGGGCAACACGGCACGGGCGATGCCGAAGTGCCGGTGGTAAAAATTGATGGCCTCGTAATTGGTGGCCGATCCCTGCACCGACAAATGCAGGCGCAGCTCGGGGTAGTGTTTCAAGGCGTAGGCCATCAGGCCGGGGTCCGCCAAAATGACGGCGTCCACCCCGTTTTGGGCGGCACGGTCAATGGCTTTGCGCCACACCTCGGGGCTGGAGGCCTGGGGATAGGTGTTGAGGGCCAGCAGCACTTTGCGCCCCCGGTCATGGGCGTAACGGATGCCGGTGGCGATGGCCGCCTCGTCAAAATTCAGGCCGGCAAAATTGCGCGCGTTGGTGGCGTCGCGAAAGCCCAGATAGACGCAGTCTGCGCCATGGTCAACGGCGGCTTTGAGCGCGGGCAGGCTGCCGGCCGGACAGACCAACTCCATCGGGGTGCTCGCCCCTGAAGCCAGGGGTGGCACAAGGGAACTATCAGGGGGGGGGGACATCATGTCGATGGACGTGGGCAAACTTTAAAACCGCGAAGTTATCAGAACCCGCGGATATATCCGATGATATAGGTCAACCAACCAGATAGAAAATAGTCCATGAACCGCAATCTCTGGCTGCTGGCCCTGTGCCAAGGGCTGTTCCTCACCAACAACGTCACTTTCATCGCCATCAATGGCCTGGTGGGGTTGAGCATGGCGCCTTTTGGCTGGATGGCCACGCTGCCGGTGATGGGTTATGTGGTGGGGGCCGCCCTGAGCACCCCCTTGGTGGCGCGCACACAGTCCCGCTTCGGGCGGCGGGCGTCCTTTCAAATCGGTCTGGCCGTGGCGGTAGCGTCGGCCGGTGTGGCCGCCTGGGCGGTGTTCAGCCACCAGTTCTGGCTGCTGGTGGCGGCCACCGTGGTGGCCGGTTACTACAGCGCCAATGGCCAGTTGTACCGGTTTGCCGCCGCCGAACTGGCCCTGCCCAGCCAGCGCGAAAAAGCGGTGTCCCTGGTGATGGCGGGCGGTTTGATCGGTGCCATTGCAGGGCCCAACCTGGCGGCCCGGTCGCGTTCTTTGCTGGAAATCCCGTTTGCAGGGGCCTACATTGCCCTGGCAGCCGTGGCGCTGCTGGCCATGGTGCTGATGGCGTTCATCCGTTTTCCGGCACACGCGGTGAGCCAAGGCACCTCGGCCCAGGGCCGCCCCCTGTGGGTCATCATGCGCCAGCCGGTGTTCATTGTGGCCGGTGCCGGTTCCGCGCTGGGCTTTGGGGTGATGAACCTGCTGATGGCGTCCACACCGCTGGCCATGCAACAGTGTGGCCTGGGGTTTGACGATGCCGCACTGGTGCTGGAATGGCATGTGATCGGCATGTTCGCCCCCGGCTTTTTTACCGGCCACCTCATCAAGCGCTGGGGCACCCTGCCCATCATGGGCGTGGGGGTGCTGCTCAATCTGGCCTGCATTGCCGTGGCGCTGTCGGGGGTGGAACTGCACCAGTTTGTTGTGGCCTTATTCCTGCTGGGCGTGGGCTGGAATTTTCTGTTCACCGGCAGCACCACCTTGTCATTGGGCGCCTACCGGCCCGAGGAAAAAGACCGCGCCCAAGCCGCCTTGAATTTCTGGGTGTTTGCGGTCACCGCACTCACCTCCTTTGCCTCGGGTGCGCTGATCACCACCCAGGGATGGACGGCGCTGAATTGGGGTTCCCTGGCCCCGGTCGGCCTCACCGCGCTGGCGTTGGTGTGGTTTGCCACGCTCCAAAGAGCCAGGCGCCAAGGCTAAGGCGTCGGCCCGACGCAGCAGCTTAGGCAAAAAGCGCCACCGCGGAATGGCGCTCGGCTATCCAGGCCTCCAACCGGTCCACCGGCAAGGGGCGTGCAATGTAATAACCCTGCAGCGTGTGGCAGCCGCTTTCCTGCAAAAACAGCATCTGTTCGGCCGTTTCCACCCCCTCGGCCACCACGGTCAGGCCCAGGGCATTGGCCAGCCCGACCACGCCTTTGATAATGGCCCGCGAATCGTTGTCGGTGCTGGCATCGCTGACAAAGGACTGGTCAATCTTGAGTTGGTTGGGCCGCAGGCGTTTAAGGTACGCCAGGGACGAATACCCGGTTCCAAAATCGTCGATGGCGGTGCCCACCCCCAGTTCCCGCAAGCGCGCGATGATGCGCTGGCTGGTTTCGGTCTCGGCCATCAGCACACTCTCGGTGATCTCGATTTCCAGATCGGCCGACGCAATCCCGCTGCTCGCCAGCGCGGCCTGCAAACTGTCGAGCAGGCGGTGGTCGCGAAACTCCAGCGCCGACACGTTGACCGACATGCAGCCCACATCCAAGCCGCGCGCCTTCCACTGCGCCATCTGGCGGCAGGCTTCACCCAGGGTCCATACGCCCATCTCGGCAATTTTGCCGGACTCTTCGGCGATGCCGATGAAACTGCCCGGATACAGCAAACCCCGCTGGGGGTGCTGCCAGCGCACCAGCGCCTCCACCCCCACCAGGTCACCGGTGCTGGCGTCCACCTGGGGCTGGTAGTGCAGCACCAGTTCCCCGTTGGCAATGGCGTGTCCGAGTTCCTTTTCGAGCTCGATACTGGCCTGCAGGCGTGAATTGAGCTCCGAGTGGAAAAAACTGTACCGGGCCCGGCCCAAGACTTTGGCCTGGTACATGGCGATGTCGGCGTTCTTGACCAGGGACTCAAAATCATCGGCGTCGTCAGGGAACAGGGCAATCCCCATACTGGCCGACACACGGACGGTCCCACCTGCCAAGGCCATCGGCAGCTCAATGGCTTTGAGCACGCGCTGCGCCATGTCGGCCACAAACTCCCAGTGCTGGATGTCGCGCGCCAGCACCAGAAATTCATCCCCACTTTGGCGGCACACCACATCCACCTCGCGCAGCGTCTCGCGCAGCCGCCGCGCCACTTCCACCAGCAGTGCATCGCCCGCCGCATGGCCCATGGAGTCGTTGATGGCCTTGAAACGGTCCAGGTCGATAAAAAATATGCCGAAGCGCTGTTTGCTGCGCCGCGCATGCAATATCTCGCGCTGCACCAGGTCGGTGAACAATGAGCGGTTGGGCAAACTGGTGAGTTGGTCGTACAGCGCCATTTGCTGCAACTGCGCATTTTTGGCCCCGAGTTGCCCGAACAGTTCCGCCAACTGCTGTTGCACCTGGCTCAGATGGCGCCCCAGCAGGCCCAACTCATCGCGACGCTTCCAGACAAACACCGGTTGCGCTTGCCCCTCCCCATGCGCGAGCAGGGCCGTGGCCTGAACCTTGAGCCGTTCGATCGGCCTCAAGATCCGCGACACCAGCACGGGCGTGAGCAGCAGCAAACTGGCGATCACCTGGACCGCCACCAGTAGCAACATCTGCAAGCGCCGCTGCTGGAGCGCACCTTGTCCGTACGCCGCATCAAACCAGACCGTCAGGGTGCCCAATGGCTCACCGGAGCGCACAATGGTTTGGGTGCGCCGATTCAGCTTCTGGGCGGCGGTTTCGCCCTCCAGCGACGCGGAATAGGCAGGGCGCATGCGCTCCAGGACAGGCACCTTGGACAGGTTTTCTTCCACGCGCAAAGCCACCACCTGCGGGTTCTCCAGCAGGTGGGTCGCGACACTGTTCAGGGCGGCATGGTCCACCACCCAGAGAGGGTCCGCCATGGATACGCCGCCCATGGCGATCAGGGCCAACTCGCCGCGTTCCAACTGGGTGCGTTGCAAGGCCTCGGCCAAACGCTGCTCCACTGCCAGCAACAGCAGGGCGGGGGTGGTTACCCCCAGCAGCACTACCGCCATCATGGTGGTGCGCAAGCGCATCCCACCACGCCAGCGCAGGCGCAACCGGGTGGGCCACTGGCCCAGATTTTTGAACAGGATGCTCATGTGCCGATGCCGCTCAGACCTGCCATTGAGATGCCATAGGGATCCTAGGACCGTGGGCCTCGAAACCGCTGGTCCAACCACGCCTTCAGGGTGTCAAACACCGGGGTTGCATCGGACTCGTTGAAGATCTCATGGTACAGCCTGTCAAAACACACCGCCCGCACCCACTGCGCAGGAGCCGCTGCCGCAAAAGCGCGGCTGCCCTGGGGATTGACCAGCCGGTCATCCCCCGCGTACAACAACAGGGTGGGCACCGTCCACTGGCCCGCCATGGCAATAGTGGAGGGGCCAGTCGTCGCAATGAAGAGTGCCAGACGGGCGGAAATGCGGTCATGCACCAGGCGGTCGGCCTGGTAGGCGGCCACCACCGCCGGGTCGTGCGAAATAAACTGAGGCTTCAGGCCATTGCCCACCCGCAAATCAGGAACGATTCTGGGCAGCACCGCCACCAGCCATTTCTGAAAACCGCTCAAACCGGGATCCAGCGCGGGGGAAGACAAGACCACGCCGTCCACCGGCCGGACAGCCAGCGCGACAAACCGGGCCACCACCAGTCCGCCCAGGCTGTGGCCCAGCAGAATCAGGGGCGTGCCCTTGGCCATGTGTGCACGGGTGCTGTCCACAATGTCCGCCAGATCGTCCAGCAAACGGGTATCGGTGGGCAAACCGCCACGGACGCCCCCGGATTCCCCATGGCCGCACTGGTCGTAGCCGCGCACGGCAAAGCCCCACTGGTTCAGGCGCCGCGCCACATGTTCATAACGCCCGGCATGTTCACCCAGCCCATGCACAATCACGACCACACCGCGCAGTGCCACCTCGGCCTCCAGCGGCCAGTCCTGGATAACGATGTGGTCGCCATCGCTGGCGACAAAAGGGGTCAGCGTGGAATCGGCAACCATGGTGTTTCGACGGCAGTCAAGGGACCAGCGCGATGACCTGTGCCACGGCAGCGGTCAGCTTCTTGGCGTAGGGCACATGCAAAAACTCATTGGGGCCGTGGGCATTGCTCTTGGGGCCCAGCACGCCGCACACCATCATCTGCGCCTTGGGAAAGCCCAGGGACAGCATATTCATCAGCGGAATGGTGCCGCCCTGGCCGATGTAGCCGCAGGGCGCGCCGAAGTGCGCCTGGGAGGCGGCGTTCAGCGCGGTCTCGAACCACGGGGCCGTGTCGGGGGCGTTCCAGCCGGTGGCGCTGGACAGGCCTTCGAAGGTGACGCGGGCCTGGTAGGGCGCGTTGTCCTCCAGCAGGGCTTTGAGCTGCTGCACGGCGGTCGCGGCTTCCACCAGGGGCGGCAGGCGCAGGCTGAGCTTGAAGGCGGTGTAGGGGCGCAGCACATTGCCGGCGTTTTTCATCTCCGGGAAGCCATCGGCCCCGGTAACACTCAGCGTGGGGGTCCAGGTGCGGTTGAGCAGCGCCTGCAGGGGGTCGGTGGTGGTGGGCAGGGCAAAGGCCGTGGCACCGCCGCAGTCGTAGTGCGCCCAGGGGAAACGCTTGTACAACTCGTCGCCCAGAATTGCCGCCGTGGCCTGGGCCTGTTGCAGCCGCTGCGCCGGCACCTCGCAGTGGAAACTGGCGGGCAAGAGGCGACCCGTGGCGCTGTCTTCCAGGCGGTCCAGCACCTGGCGCATGATGCGAAAACTCGACGGCACCAGCCCGCTGGCATCGCCCGAGTGCACACCTTCGGTGAGAATTTCCACCTTGAGCACTCCACTGGCCATGCCACGCAGGCTGCTGGTGAGCCACAACTGGTCGTAGTTGCCCGCGCCCGAGTCCAGGCACACCACCAGCCCCACCTCGCCCAGGCGGGGCTTGAGCACCTCGATGTAGTGCAGCAAATCGTAGGAGCCGCTTTCTTCGCAGGTCTCGATCAGGCCCACCACGCGGGGATGTTCGACGTTCTGGCTCTTGAGGGCCTGGATGGCGGCAATGGCGGCGTAGGCCGCGTAGCCGTCGTCGGCGCCGCCGCGGCCATACAGCTTGCCGTTTTCATAGGCGGGCGTCCAGGGGCCGAGGTCGCTGCGCCAGCCGGTGAATTCGGGCTGTTTGTCCAGGTGGCCGTACATCAGCACGGTCTGGGTGGTATGGGCCTTGGTGGCGGCCACTTCGAAAAACAGCACCGGCGTACGGCCGGGCAGGCGGATCACCTCCAGCGTCAGGCCGCTGACCTTTTGCGCCTCGATCCAGTCCGCGGTGCTGCGCACCACGCTGTCCAGCAGGCCCCGGCTTTCCCAGTCGGCGTCGAACATGGGCGACTTGGCCGGCACGCGGATGTAGTCTTGCAGGGACGGAACAATGGTGGTGTCCCAGGCCTGGCTGACCTGGTCCAGGGCTTGGGCGGCGTTCAATACGGCATGCGCAACGGGGGCATTCATGGGAGAGATCCTGACGCGTGAATTGGAGCCGTGAATCATGCCATGGTCCCTGCCTTGGCAAGCTATCTCACCTTATTCCTTGAACTTGCTCTTCAACCATCGGAGCAATTCACGTTGATCCAGCGAAGTAGCCCGTCGCACTTGCACCAGCAGTTTGTTAAGTTCGGGGCGCTGTAGCGTGATATTGGCAGCCCCCTCATTGCAAACGGAGCAAATGGCCTTCAAATTACCCGCCTCATCGCTTCCACCCATGCTTTTGTCAATGATATGCCCTATATGCAGCCGAGTTTTGCGTGTAGGGTCGTACGGATGGGGTTCCCCTGCAACAGCGCCACACATCTGACAAGTAAACCCATTGCGGTCCAGTACAAAAGCCCTGGTTTCTTTCGAAATACCCCTTGCAAACGCGGGTTGTGGCTTGGCGGTTTCTAACAAATATTCGCCCGGCTTCAAATCCGCCCGGTCATTGTGGGTCAGGATCAGAAAACCTTCCTCCGTACGCAACTCACGCACTCGCCGCGCCCATTCACTGGTATCCCCAGCGATCGGGCGCAATTCGGCGGAGTCCATGACACGCCCGATATTTTCAAGGAAATAGGCTCTTAGCTTTGCCCGTGCACCCATTCTTTTCGGCATCCGCGCGTTTTTATCTTGCTGCATAGCCATCAAGCTGCCAGTCTCATGATTCTGTGCGCCGCAGCCTGCTCAATGGCAATGGCAATTTGTGCGCTGACGGCATGTGCAACGGGTGGCGGAAATGCATTGCCCACCTGCCGATATGAGGGCGTTTTTTTACCCGCGAACTGCCAATCGTCTGGAAAACCCTGAACACGCGCGCACATACGCACCGTAAGCCGCGGCATACCCACGAAGTCAGCTTCGGGGGCGTCATTGGCCAAACCACGTCCGTCCACGCCCAAAGCAGCCCAGGCTGCGCGTGATCGCGTCGGTCCCAAATCAGGGCCCCCGTGTTTCTTGCTGCCACCGACCAGAGTAGGCGCAATGGCATTGGCGCGGTCACGCCAGGCATCTGCCCCGCGCCAGCCATTGGTCAGCATCAAATCGTGCAAAAGTGTGCCCACGGTAGGAGGCAAGTTTTGACCGGGAACCGGCCAGCGAAAAAAGGGCGCGATATCCTGCCGTACCGCTACACACACCACTCTGGGCCTGAGCTGGCTAACCCCAAAATCTGCTGCATTGAAGAGGCGCCAATCCGTCCAGTAACCCATCGCCTGCAGTTGCTTGGCGATGTTCATTCTGTAATCTACAAAAACTGCATCGAGCAGGCCACGCACATTTTCAAGCATCACAGCCTGTGGGCGTGTTTCATCAACCACCCGAATGGCCTGCGGAAACATATCGCGCTCGTCATCGCCCCCCAATTGTTTACCGGCTTTGGAAAAGGGTGGGCACGGAACGCCCCCCGCCACGAGATCCACACCTCGGTAAGGCCGGGCATCAAACTGGCTCAAATCACCTTCAATCACGTTCCATTGCGGACGGTTCAATCGAAGGGTGCTGCACGCGGCGGCATCAATTTCAACAAGCGCCTCATGCTCGAAGCCGGAACGCTCCAATCCTTGGGCCTGTCCACCCGCACCAGCGCACAGCTCTAAAGAATGCATGTTGAATTACTGTATATTTTCACAGGCATATTATCGGACCAAACTTTGGAACACGCAAGGAAAGCCCCTAAAGCGCATAGTCGTGGCCTTCAGCGCGACAACTGGTAAACCGAGGTGCCCGCCCGCAAATTGGGGGCAAAACGCACCGTGGCGCCGTCCTGGATGCCAAAACTGTCCAGCACCTTGAGACCGTTGCGCCGGGCCAGCAGCGCCAGGTCGGCGTGGGTGCCCACCCGGATGTTGGGCGTGTCGTACCACTGGTAGGGCAGGCGCTTGGTCACCGGCATGCGCCCGCCCAGCACGCTCAGGCGGTTGGGCCAGTGCGCAAAATTGGGGAAGGCCACAATGCCCACGCGCCCCACACGCACGGTTTCACGCAGCATCACCTCGGCATTGCGCAAATGCTGCAAGGTGTCGATCTGCAACACCACGTCAAAGGAGGCGTCGTCAAACATGGCCAGACCTTCGTCCAGGTTGAGCTGGATCACGTTGACGCCGCGCTGCACGCAGGCCAGCACATTGGCATCGGCAATCTCCACGCCGTAGCCGGTGCACTGGCGGTGGCGCTGCAAATGGTCCAGCAGGGCGCCGTCGCCACAGCCCAGGTCGAGCACGCGGGCGCCTTCGGGCACCAGGCGGGCAATGGCTTGCAAATGGGTGTCGTTGCTCATGCGTTCAACTCCTTGGCGATGCTATCAAAATAAGAGCTTACTACGCCCATGTAGCGTGCGTCATCGAGCAAAAAGGCATCGTGTCCGTGGGGCGCGTCGATCTCGGCGTAGCTCACGTCGCGCCGGTTGTCCAGCAGCGCCTTGACGATTTCCCGGCTGCGTTTGGGGGAAAAGCGCCAGTCGGTGGTGAAACTGACCAGCAGGAACTTGCAGCTGGCGCGCGCCAGCGCCTGGCTCAAATCACCGCCATACGCGCGGGCCGGGTCGAAATAATCCAGCGCACGGGTGATCAGCAAATAGGTGTTGGCGTCAAAGTATTCGGCAAACTTGTCGCCCTGGTAGCGCAGGTAGCTCTCGATCTGGAACTCGGCGTCCAGGGTGCTGTAAAGATAAGCCCCCACGCTTGTCGCTTCGCGTACTACGCTGCCCCCCGAGGGGGCCGTGCCTTGCTTGGGGCGGCCCTGCGCAGCGGCGATCATCGCTTTGGAATCGGAAATCAGCTGGCGGCCAAACTTCTCGTTCATCACATCGTCGCTGAGGTAGGTGATGTGGCCGATCATGCGGGCGATACGCAGGCCACGTTTGGGGACCGTGCCCTGCGCATAGAAATGCCCACCATGAAAATCGGGGTCGGTCACGATGGCACGCCGGGCCACTTCGTTGAAGGCGATGTTTTCGGCCGTCAGGTTGGGCGCGCTGGCCACCACCACGGCGTGGCGCACCCGGTCCGGGTATTGCAGCGTCCAGCTCAGGGCCTGCATGCCGCCCAAACTGCCCCCCATCACCGCCGCCAGGGTCTGGATGCCCAGGGCGTCCAGCAGCCGGGCCTGCGCATCGACCCAGTCTTCCACGGTGACCACGGGGAAGTCTGCACCGTAGATTTGGCCGCTGTCCGGGTTGCTGTGCATGGGTCCGGTGGAGCCGAAGCAGGAGCCCAGGTTGTTGACGCCAATGACAAAAAAGGTGTTGGTATCGAGCGCCTTGCCGGGGCCGATCATGTTGTCCCACCAGCCTTCGCTCTTGGCCTGCCCGGCGTACACGCCCGCCACATGGTGCGAGGCGTTGAGCGCGTGGCAGACCAGCACCGCATTGGATCGGTCGGCATTGAGCGTGCCGTAGGTCTCAAAACTGAGGGAGTAATCGCGCAAGGACGCGCCGCTTTGCAAGGGCAGCGCATCGGCAAAATGCATGGACTGTGGTGTGGCAAACATAAAAAAACCCGGCAACGCTAAAGGCGAAACCGGGTTGGCTGGCGTCTTTAGCTGAACTTATTAAGCGCCCGCAAGCTGTAGCAAATCGGCGCCGTGCAAGTATAAATGGAGTTGATGACTTCGGGAAATACACCACCGTTGTGGCGTTGGGGTGCGACGTCGCCCGGTGATGGCCCTGAACAGGCCGGTGAGCGATGGATTTCCGGCTAAATTTATTTTGTGTCCGTGCCAAAACGTTGGGTGGACCGCTCGCGTGCCTTGACCACCTCAGCCTCCCGGTTCTTGGGTTCCGCGTGCGTGACCAGCCCCGCAATGAGGCGACGCGCTGAAGCGGCGACTTCCTCGACCGCTGCGTCGAATGCGGCTTCGTTGGCCTTGGACGGGACGGAAAACCCGCTGAGCTTGCGCACAAACTGCAGCGAGGCATCCCGAATCTCCAATTCAGTGGCCGGTGGTTCGAAGTTGAAAAGGGTCTTGATGCTGCGGCACATGGTGAAACCTTACCCCATTGATTGGGTCGAATTATGACCAGGCTGGGGGCATCTTTCAATTGCTATGTATTTCGTAGCTGCTTGCGCTTACTCTATAAGGGCTGGGGCCGTATTTACCTATAAAAACTTCGCGCCAGAGGCCTAAAAACACTCGAACCCATACGGGGGCACGCCCTCCGTATAAATTTGCAAGCCAAACAAGCCTGCAGCCCCCGAAAACAGTGCGCAAGCAGCTACTTTTTTTATAGCGACATCCAGCAAACTTAACCCAGCAGAGCCAGCAGCCCCAGGCCGAAGAAGATGCATGCCGACACCAGGTGCACGGTGCGCAGCGGCACCAGGCGGGTCATGCGTTCACCCAGCCAGGCCACGGGGGGCATTGGCCAGCATCACGGTGGCGGCTTGCGTCTTGTCACCCATTTCTGCCAGGGCCACGATACCGGTTGAGACGAGAAAAGCCTCCATGGAGGGATGGTAACCGCCGTCCTTTGGTGCATGGAATCAGGCCGTACCGGTCAATTCTGCACATTTGTGGGAATGTTTTTGAAAATTGGCGCGATTTTTGCTTTAGTTTGGTGCATTTTCGCAATTTTTAGCAAAAATGCACCAACAACAACCACTTCACTCCCCATTTCACCCAAAGAGGTTCTCATGGAAGCACTAAAACAGGGCGCAGACACCCTGTTCATCCTTCTCGGCGCGATCATGGTGCTGGCCATGCACGCAGGTTTTGCATTTCTGGAGCTCGGCACTGTGCGCCGCAAAAACCAGGTCAATGCGCTGGTCAAGATCCTGGTGGACTTCTCCGTGTCCACCGTGGTCTATTTCATCGTGGGGTATGGCGTGGCCTACGGCACCAGCTTCTTTGTAGGCGCGGAGCAGTTGGCCGCCAAGAACGGCTATGAACTGGTCAAGTTCTTCTTCCTGCTGACCTTTGCGGCGGCGATTCCGGCCATCATCTCGGGCGGCATCGCCGAGCGCGCCAAATTCTGGCCGCAACTGATCGCCACCGCGGTGATCGTCGGTTTTGTCTACCCTTTCTTTGAAGGCATTGTCTGGAACCAGCACTTCGGCGTGCAGGCCTGGATCAAGGGCGTGGCGGGTGAAGAGTTCCACGACTTTGCCGGCAGCGTGGTGGTGCACGCCCTGGGCGGCTGGATTGCGCTGCCAGCCGTCTTGCTGCTGGGCGCCCGCGCCAACCGCTACCGCAAAGACGGCGGCATCTCGGCCCACCCGCCCAGCAGCATTCCCTTTTTGGCCCTGGGCGCCTGGGTGCTCACTGTGGGCTGGTTTGGCTTCAATGTGATGAGTGCACAAACGCTGGACAAGATTTCGGGCCTGGTGGCGGTGAACTCGCTCCTGGCCATGGTGGGCGGCACGCTGGCGGCCCTGCTGCTGGGCAAGAACGACCCCGGTTTTGTGCACAACGGTCCGCTGGCCGGCCTGGTGGCGGTGTGTGCGGGGTCCGATCTGATGCACCCCTTGGGTGCATTGGTGGTAGGGGCGGTGGCCGGTGGCATTTTCGTCGTCATGTTCACGTTGACGCAAAACAAATGGAAGATCGACGACGTGCTCGGTGTGTGGCCGCTGCATGGCCTGTGCGGCACCTGGGGCGGCATTGCGGCGGGCATTTTTGGCAGCAAGGCCATGGGTGGCCTGGGCGGCGTCACCCTCGGCGCCCAGCTGATCGGCACCATCATGGGTGTGGCCTGGGCTCTGGCCGGGGGGCTGCTGGTGTACGGCATCCTCAAAGCCACGCTGGGTTTGCGCCTGAGCCAGGAAGAGGAATACGACGGGGCCGATCTGTCCATCCACAAAATCAGCGCCACGCCGGAGCGCGAAGCCAACTGGTGAGGCAGCCGACAACCCGGCAAACGCTATTAATTTCATAGCTTACCACGCATACCCTGCGTGGCCTGGCCGTTGTTTTGCCAAAAATTCAGGCGTGCGACGCCCGCGACGGATAGATCAACACCGAATCGGACTTCAGGCGAACATTTTCGTTGCCAGCGTCCTCCACCAGCGGCATCTTGTCCGCACGGTGCTGGAATGTTTCGCCCATTTCCGCCTCAATGCGGGCGATTCGCTCTGCATACATTTGGGTCAAGGCGCTGTGGTGCTCGGCCGCCGCCTGGTGTTCCACCCGGCGCACATGGGCTTCCTCCAGATACTCGCGGGATTTGCGAATGTGGGCCTCAATCCGTCGTTCGAATAAATAAAATCGCATGCTTTTTCTCCCTGTACCCGCAGCAAAAAGGTTGCACAAAAAGACCTGAATCGCGTTCAAAACAGTTTTGGCCCGGTACGCCCGCATGATCTCTGAAAAATTTTTGCGGCATTTGCGTCTTGTCAAGCGTTCTGGCAGGTTTGCGGTAGAGATTTTCCGGCGGCAGCGCTGGGTGCCGGGCTGGTCATTGGTGCCGTCGATGAAGCTGCGGTCGATCTTGAGTTCACTCACCGGCAGCTTTTGCAGGTAGACCAGGGACAAATATCCGGTCCCAAAGTCGTCAACCAACCAGAAAAGCCAGCGCTGCCGATGGCCCCTTCACCATGGGAGCAAGCCGCCAAGTCCCACGAAGAAGGAACTTCCCTGTCAAGGCGTCTGAAAAATAAATCAAAAACTTTTTCCAAAGTGGCGCATAATTGTGTGGTATTGCCAATATTTCGGTGGTGCAAGTTTGCGGTGGTTAGTCAGTTTCGCGTCTGCTTTAATTCTTCATTGGTTTGTTGATTGCGGTTTTGGACTCTATCGTCGCGTTTTGAGTTATTTTGAGGAGTCCTTTCATGGGCAACAAACTTTACGTGGGCAACCTGCCTTATTCTTTCCGTGATGAAGATCTGCAACAAGCATTTGCAGCGCACGGCTCCGTGACCAGCGCCAAGGTCATGATGGAACGTGACACCGGCCGCTCCAAAGGCTTCGGCTTTGTGGAAATGGGCAGCGACGCTGAAGCACAAGCAGCTATCAACGGCATGAATGGTCAACAATTCGGTGGCCGCGGTCTCGTGGTCAACGAAGCACGTCCCATGGAAGCACGTCCTCCCCGCACTGGCGGCGGCGGCTTTGGCGGCGGTGCTGGCGGCGGCCGTAGCGGTGGCGGCGGTTACGGCGGTGGCGGCGGCGGTTACGGCGGCGGCGCTGGTGGCGGCCGTAGCGGTGGCGGTGGTTACGGCGGTGGCCGTAGCAGCTACTAAGCAGCTCCCTGGTAATTTACCAAGCAAAAAAGGACCTTCGGGTCCTTTTTTGTTGTCCACTCTTTGGTCGGATGGCCTTTAAAGGGTCCGGCGGCGCTGCCTCAGTTCGCTTGGCTGCGGGGTTTGCGCGGCCTGCCGGCAAACACTTTGTCAAACACTGCATTGGGAAGCATGCGCAACAGTTTGGCGACCACGCCCATTTGCCATGGAATCACCCGGTAACTCGCCCCATCCGCAATCGCCGCATAGGCCGCGTTGGCAAAATGCTCTGGCGGCATCAAAAACGGCATGGAATAGCTGTTGTTCTGGGTCAAGGGCGTATCGATATACCCCGGGCAAATGGTGACCACCTTGACCCCCGCAGTCCGAAGCTCCCCCCGCAAGGATTCACAGTAGCTGATGACACCCGCCTTGCTGGCGCAATACGCACCGTGCCCTGGCATACCCCGGATGCCATGGACACTGGCAATCCCCACCAAGGCCCCGGAGCCCCGTTGCACCATGGCGGCGATAAAAGGGTGAAAGCTGGCAGCCATGCCTAGGTTGTTGGTGGCAAAGGTACGCGCCATCACGTCCAGGTCATCCCGCTCTGCCGTATCCATTCCAGTGCTGAAGCCCGCACTCGCAATCACCACATCCGGTACACCCTGGGTTTGCAAACACATTTGCCCCGCCAGGACGATGCTGTCCACCACCGCCACGTCGGCCGTGTAAATGCGGTAGCGATGGGCCTCCAATTCACGTGTGTTGGCCCACGCCTGTATCGCTTCGGTACGTCTGGCGACCAATGCCAGCGAGTACCCGGCTTGGTAAAAACGCCAGGCCAGGGCCTGCCCGATGCCGCTGGAGGCCCCCGTGATAAAGATCAGCTTGGACATGGCGCGCCGCTCCGAAGATGCTTATTGTGGTTTGGGCACCAAGGTGCCATGCACGCGACCACGTAACTGGAGCACTTGTCCGGCATTGTCAAAGTCCAGGGAGTCGGCGGTAAAGCGGTCATTGCCATGCAACAACTCCACGGGCAGGTGCGACTTGATTTTTTCGGTGTTCATGAAAGCGTGCAAGAACTCGCCCCGGTATTCCATACGCGGTGCAGCATTGGCTTGCTTGCCTGTGATGGCTTCCCGCACTACCACGGCATTGCCCAGCAGCTGCACCTCGGAGGAGTCTTCTTTGGTCAAGCCACGCTTCGCCGATGCCATCGTCAGGCGCCCCTGCGCATCAAAGGACCGGATTTGGATGCCGTCAATCTCCAGCCACGGAGTGTCAGGATAGTGGCGCGCTTTTTCACCCAGTACCTCGGTACGCATGCGCCCCGTGGCATCAAACGTGCGGGCCGAAAATTTCTGCATGAAATAATCCGGCTGGTGGCTCACCGGACGCGCAGGCACAGGACCATCGTTCGGCGGTGTACTGCGAACCAGCCAATAGCTTCCCAAGGCCAGCAAGCCCATGAAAACCATGGGCAGGTAGAGCAAAAATCGCTCCCACACATTTTTGTAAATAGACATTACTGCAGATACTCTGCCAGCAGGTCCACATAGCGTCCGCTGGCCACCAGGAGAAGGTCGCAAAACTCGCGGGCCGCGCCGTAGCCGCCTCGGGCCTTGGTGACGTGGTGCGCCAGCGCCAGGACTTCCGCATGGGCATTGGCGGGCGCACAGGCAAAAGCACACCGGCGCATCACGGCCAGATCCGGCCAGTCGTCGCCCATGGCGGCGGCGGAGCTCCAGTCCAGGCCCAGATCCTTCAGCAGAAGTTCGGCGGCGGGGCGCTTGTCTTCGGTGCCAAAAATCGCATGTTCTATTCCCAACGCTTTCAAGCGAAGCCGCAGGGGCTTGGAATCACGCCCGGTAATCACCGCTGGGGTAATGCCTGCCTTTTGCAGCAGCTTGAGGCCATGGCCATCCAGGGTGTTGAAACGCTTTAAAGTCTCACCGGCTTCGGAAAACAAAAGCCCACCGTCCGTCAAGACACCATCCACGTCAAAGAAAGCCAGCTTAATGCCCTGCGCTTGCAGCAACAATGCGGGGTCTATATGGAGAGCAGGCTGCATCAAATCACCTTGGCTCGCATCAGATCATTGGTGTTGAGTGCGCCGCACAGACGGCCCGCAGCATCCACCACCAGCACACTGGTGATGCGTCGGCTCTCCATCAGATCGACGGCGTCTACCGCCAAGGAATGTGCCGCAATGGTGCAGGGCGCGCGGTGCATGACTTCTTGGGCAGTTTTGGCCCGCAGGTCGGTTCCCTGCTCCACCAGACGGCGCAAATCACCATCGGTAAAAATACCAAGCACCTGGTCGTTGGCATCTACGACCGCCGTGGCCCCCAAGCCTTTGGCACTCATTTCCTGCATCAATGCACTGAAGCTGGCGCCGGGCAAGACACGGGGCACGGCGTCTCCCGAACGCATGACATCGTTGACATGGGTCAGCAGCTTGCGTCCCAGCGCCCCGCCAGGGTGTGAGCGCGCAAAGTCTTCAGCCCGAAACCCCCGTGCATCCAGCAAGGCCACCGCAAGCGCGTCGCCCAGGGCAAGTTGCGCGGTGGTGCTGGCCGTGGGTGCCAAATTCAAGGGACAGGCTTCTTTTTCCACGGCGCTGTCCAGCCAGAGGTCTGCGTGACGGGCCATGGTGGAGTTGGGGTTTCCGGTCATCGCCAGCACCGGGGTGCCCAGGCGCTTCAGAACGGGCAGAATCGCCGCCATCTCCAAAGACTCTCCGCTATTGGAAATGGCAAGCACCAGATCTGCGGCAGTGATCATGCCCAGGTCGCCATGGCTGGCCTCCCCCGGATGTACAAACATGGCCGGGGTTCCCGTCGACGCCAGAGTCGCCGCAATCTTGCGCCCCACGTGGCCGCTTTTGCCCATTCCCATCACCACCACCCGCCCCTGAATGGTGAGTACACGGGCTACCGCCTGGGCGAACGGTTCGCCAATGCGGTTTTTTAATCCCAGTACAGCGGCGGACTCAATATCAAATGTTTCGCGTGCCAGCGCGATGGCGCGCTGTGCCGGTGTTGCAGGTTCCTGCGGTGCGTATGCTGTCATGCGGGCATTTTATAGACAGCCCGATCTCTTGCTAGTATGACGGGCATGAGCGCATTGGAAATCACCCTTCTCTATCTGCTGGCTGCGGTGCTGGGGGTGGTGGCATGCCGTTCACTCAAGTTGCCGCCCATGTTGGGTTATCTGGCTGTTGGGGTGGTGATTGGGCCCCACACCCTGGCACTGTCGCCGGATGCGGATGGGGTACGCCATCTTGGGGAATTTGGTGTCGTATTCCTGATGTTTGTCATTGGCCTTGAATTCAACCTTTCCAAGTTGCGGGCCATGCGCCGCCATGTGTTTGGCCTGGGGGCGCTGCAGGTGATTGTGACCATGCTGGGGGCCACGCTGGTGACGCTCGGCGTGGCGTCGGTTTTGCCGCTCATGTGGCGCATGTCCTGGCAAGCCGCTTTGGCACTTTCCAGCGCGCTGACCATGAGCAGCACCGCCATCGTGGTCAAACTCATGGCTGAGCGACTTGAAATGGAATCGGAACACGGCAAACGTGTCATGGGTGTGCTCTTGTTCCAGGATTTGGCGGTGGTGCCTCTGCTGGTGCTGATTCCGGCCCTGGGCGCTTCGGGCGAACAGTTGGTCGGTGCCTTGGGTTTGGCGGCCCTGAAAGCAAGCGTGCTGATTTTTGTCCTCCTGGTGGGTGGGCAACATGTCATGCGCCGTTGGCTGACCCTGGTGGCCAGACGCAAGAGCGAAGAGCTGTTCGTGCTCAACCTGCTGTTCATCACATTGGGGCTGGCATGGTTGACTGAAATGGCCGGTTTGAGTCTGGCGCTGGGCGCCTTTATTGCGGGCATGCTGATTTCCGAAACCGAGTTCAAACACCAGGTGGAAACGGATATTCGCCCCTTTCACGATGTCTTGCTGGGCCTGTTCTTCATCAGTATCGGCATGTTGCTGGATTGGCGTTTGGTTTTGGAGCACTGGGCGTTGGTGCTGTTGTTACTGGTGGTCCCCACCTTTTGCAAAGCCGCGTTGGTGACCGTCCTCTCCAAAATTCTGGGAGCTACCTCGGGGGTGTCCTTGCGCACCGGCCTGTATTTGGCGCAGGCGGGAGAGTTCGGCTTTGTTCTCCTGACCTTGGCACAAAACAATGCCCTGGTGCCCCCTGCATTGCTGAATTCCATTTTGGCCAGCATGGTGCTTTCCATGCTGGCAACACCATTCATCGTGATGTACAGCAACCGCATCGTCATGAGACTGGTGTCCAGTGACTGGTTGCAACAGTCCTTGCAAATGACCACGATCGCACGCAAGGCCATCAGCGTCAACCGGCATGTGATCATCTGCGGCTACGGGCGCTGTGGGCAAAACCTGGCCCGCATGCTGGAGCGCGAAGGCATTCCCTACATGGCGCTGGACCTGGACCCCGACCGGGTGCAACAGGCCGCTTCGGCCGGAGATTCTGTTGTTTTTGGCGATGCAGCCCGTTTGCAATCGGTGATGGCGGCGGGTCTGGCGCGGGCCAGCGCTGTGGTCATCACCCACCTGGATGCGGCAAGTGCACTCAAGATCTTGGGCCATGTACGCACCCACGCGCCGCAGGTTCCGGTCATTGTGCGCACCAAGGACGACCACGACTTGGAACGGCTGCGGGAAGCCGGTGCCACCGAAGTTGTTCCTGAAGCCATCGAAGGCTCCTTGATGCTTGCCAGCCACGCCTTGGCTCTGGTCGGCGTGCCCATGCGCCGGGTGATTCGCATCGTCCAGGACCAACGCGATGCGCGTTACAACCTGCTTCGAGGTTTTTTCCATGGGGCCGATGATGGTGCCGTCGATGAATTGCAGCACGAACGTCTGGCCTGCGTCACTTTGCCGGTGCAATCGAAAACAGCGGGGCAGACCCTGGGCCAGTTTGCATTTCAGTCACTGAATGTGCGTGTGGTCAGTTTGCGGCGCCACAACGGCAAAAGCTGCGACCCGACACGCGGCACCGTTCTGGAAAGCGGGGACACGCTGGTGTTGTCGGGCAGGGCCGATGCGTTGATGCAGGCGGAGCAGCGCCTGCTCAAAGGGCACAATACCGGCTGATGCTGCCATTGTCGTTTGGCCGCCCCCCTTTTTTACGGATGATTCATGCAACATTTGAGCGTTAACCAGTACCTGCGCGGCCACATCCGCACGGTACCCGATTGGCCCACACCGGGCGTGCAGTTTCGTGACATCACGCCCTTGTTGCAAGACGCCAAGGTGTTTCGAATTTTGATTGATGCATTTGTTCACCGCTATATGGACCCTGGCATGCGCCCGGATGTGGTCGCCGGACTGGATGCGCGTGGATTCATATTGGGTGCCGTCGTGGCATACGAGCTCAATGTGGGTTTTGTGCCCATCCGCAAGAAGGGAAAGCTGCCGTTTACCACCGTGGAGGAAACGTATGAGCTGGAATATGGCAGTGCTACCGTGGAGCTCCATACCGATGCAGTCAAACCCGGAAACAGGGTATTGCTGATTGATGACCTGATTGCCACAGGCGGCACCATGATGGCGGGTAAAAAGCTACTGGAGCGTCAGGGCGCCACGGTGATGGAAGGTGCCGCCATCGTAGACCTTCCCGAGCTGGGCGGCTCCCAAAAACTCAAGGAATCCGGATTGCCCCTGTTCACCCTGGTTGATTTTGCAGGGCACTGAGTGTCGCAATGCCTGCCCTTCGCAGCCTGAACCCCTCTAGTTCAGATCGCCGTACTGGGTTCCGCTTAAGGGCGCTACGCGTTCGTCCAGTTCCGTGTCTTCAAAGCGGATTTCGGGTGCCGGGTTACGCCGCCCTGACTGGATGATTTCTCCCGGGGAAGAAAGAGTCTTGGGCGTCGGCAGCGATGCAAGTGCTTGCTTGAACGCGGCCACTTCATCGTCATGCAAGGGTTCGTAGTGTGGCTTGGGTGGCGTCGGCGTTGAGGCTGGCGCAGCAGAGGCGCTGGCACTGAGGGGCGCGGGTGCGGATACCGGAGATCTTGTGACCCCGGCGGTCACCTGTTCGTTCACGCGCCAATACACGGACGTCACCAAAATATCGTGTCGCAACTTTGCACTCTTGGCGATCAGGCCCTCGATTTCAGCCAGGCGGGCGACCTCGCCCGCCTGCAGCCTCGCCAGATCCATCATGATCAGGTACTGGCGCCCCCGCGAATCCAGGGACAACACTTTGAACTTGTAGCTCGAAGACAACACCCCCACCCGTGTCATGGACTCACGCACGATGCCGTACAGCAATTCACGTCGCTCCAGTCGTTCGTTTTTGCGGTTGGCGGCGCTTCCGGGCACATCAGGAACCCGGGTCCGACCTCGGCTCGAATGGGGAAAGGGGACCGTGGCATCGACATGGGCGAGCCCCGAACTCTCAACCTCCGAGGGTAAAATGGCGGATGATTTTTTAGTAAACCACTGAAACAGGGACATCATCTTTCCTTCGATTTCAACAACCGAACGAGTGTAATCCAAGCTATTTGCCGATACAGAATTTCGAGAAGATGACACCTAACAAATCATCCGACGTGAATTCTCCCGTGATTTCACCCAATGCGTTCTGTCCCAGTCGCAGTTCTTCCGCCACCAGATCCAGCGATTGGGCCTGTGCCGAGAGATGTGCGGCCGCTTGCTCCAAATGCGCGCCCACCCGTCGCAAGGCCTGGACATGCCTTTCCCGGGCAATGAACACCCCGCCTTCCGGGGCATGCCACCCGGCAGTGTCCAGCAGTGCGCGACGCAAAGTATCCAGTCCCGCGCCCGTTTTGGTGGACAAAAGAAGGCCAGGGGGTAGCGTCTGCGGGGTGAGCGCATCGGTCTTGTTCCAGACTTCAATAACGGGAACATTTTTACCAAGCGTTTGGGCTAATAGCACCGCAATATCAGCGTCAGCAGCTATGTAATCCGTAGCAAAAGCACGGGTTAAGTCGTGCAGAAACAGCACCACGTCAGCGCCTGCGATCGCCTCCCAAGCGCGTGCAATGCCTATTTTTTCAACCACATCATCACTGGGGCGCAGCCCTGCTGTGTCGACGATATGGATCGGCACCCCTTCGATTTGGATGGTTTCTTGCACCTTGTCGCGCGTCGTCCCGGCGATCGGGGTGACGATGGCCAGTTCGGCCCCTGCCAGCGCGTTGAGCAGGGACGACTTACCCGCATTGGGTTGGCCTGCAATCACCACCTTGATGCCTTCCCGCAGCAGCGCACCCTGAGATGCTTGCTGCAGAATCGAATCCAGCGCCAGTTGCAGCCGATTCAGCTGCCCCTGGGCATCTGATTTCTGCAAAAAATCGATTTCCTCCTCGGGAAAATCAAGCGTTGCCTCCACCAGCATACGCAAGTGGATCAGTGCATCGCGCATTCGGTGTATTTTTTGGGAGAACACGCCCGCCAATGACTGCGTGGCACTGCGGGCAGCGGCTTCGGTACTGGCATCGATCAGATCGGCAATGGCTTCCGCCTGCGCCAAATCGATTTTGTCATTCAGAAAGGCACGTTGGGTGAACTCACCGGGTTGCGCCACGCGCAAGCCGGGCAAACAAGGTGCACCGGTCGTCAAGCTCACATGCGCCGCAGCTTCCAGGCAACGCGCCATGAGCAGTTGTAAAACCACAGGCCCCCCATGGGCCTGCAACTCCAGCACATCTTCGCCGGTGAAGGAGTGCGGCCCCGGAAAGAACAACGCCAGCCCATGGTCAATAGGCTGGCCCATGGCATCTGGAAAGGGGAGGTATGTTGCCTCTCTGGGTTGCAAATTCCTGCCAAAAATCACTTGCACCAACGCGCGTAGATTTTTGCCACTGATACGCACAATACCCACCGACCCTCGACCGGGCGCGGTGGCGATTGCCAGAATAGGGTCGCATTGGCGCGGCAGCATAGCGCGACGACCCTTGCCTGGTTCAGGAAAACTTCGGCAGATTGAACTGCGGAGGCACACCCATGCGGGTATTGATGATCCACTGCTGCGCAATCGACAAAATATTGTTGGTGATCCAGTACAACACCAGTCCCGCCGGGAAGAAGAAAAACATGACGCTGAATGCCAGCGGCATAAACCACATCATCTTGGCTTGCAAGGGATCCGGTGGCGCCGGATTCAAGGCCGTTTGCAGCATGGTGGTCAAAGTCATCACCAGCGGCAAGATGTAGAAGGGATCGGGTGAGGAGAGGTCGTGGATCCACAGGATCCAGGGCGCATTGCGCATCTCCACGCTGGACAACAACACCCAATACAAAGCGATGAACACCGGGATCTGGATCATGATCGGGAAACAGCCGCCCATGGGGTTGACCTTTTCCTCTCGGTAGATGCGCATCATTTCTTGCTGCATCTGCTGCGGGTTGTCTTTCAGACGTTCACGCATTTCCGTGATTTTTGGGTTCACGGCCTTCATTTTTGCCATGCTTGCGTAAGCTTTGGCATTGAGCCAATAGAAAGCGATTTTGAGCAAGACCACCAGAGCCACGATGGACCACCCCCAGTTCTGAATCAAACCATGCAATTTGTCCAACAACCAGTACAGCGGTTTCGCCAGAATAGTGAGCCATCCATAGTCCTTGACCAACTCCAACCCTGGTGTCAGGGATTCCAGCATTTTCTCTTCTTGGGGACCTGCGAAGAATTTTGCTTCGACCGTCTTGCTGGCACCGGGAGCGATGGCCTCAACGGGTGCAATCATCGATACACGGTAGCAACAATCCGCCAAGGTGGCGCCAATGTCCACCCCGTCCAGGGAAATAGTGCGCTGCATACCTTCCGGCAAAATCCATGCACTGGCAAAGTAGTGTTGAACCATGGCTACATAGCCATTGGCTGACTGATTTTCAACGTCAACATTCTTTTTCTTGATGTCGCTGAATTCCACTTTTTGGTATTTTTTGGCGTCGGTATAGACGGCTGGACCTGTGAATGTTGAATAGAAGGATGATTCGCCCACAGGTTTGTTGCCGTCGCGCACCAGTTGCAGGTACAGTTGCGCTGCAATGGGTGCAGCAGAGACGTTGGTAAGTTCATGCTTCACCGCCATGTCATAGGCACCACGGCGAATGGTGTACGTTTTGATGAGCTTGATACCCCCCACATCGGCGGAGGTAAACCGGATAACCAATTCGTTTTCACCCTCTTTGAGCGTACGTTCACCACTGACGGTCATGGGTGTCTTGTGGGTTGGGAAGCTGCCAGCTGTCACGCCGCCAATCACACCGGTCTGGGCCAAATAGATGCGGTCCTTGCTGTCATCCAACAAAACAAAATTTTTGGTCCTGTCCGCCATATCTGCGTATTTCAGAAATTCGGAACGGACCAGCGATCCACCTTCGGTGTCAAAGGTCAGCTTCAAAACATCGGTCGTGACTTCAAAGCGCTCTTTGGGCGCCGCGGGAGTTGCAAGCACCGATGCGCCAACCGGAGCAGACGCTGGTTTGACCACAGTGGCGGGCACACTTGAATCCACTGCGCCAGGCACCGTACCCGTGGCTGCGCCGACCGGCATGGCAGCATTTTGGCTGGCGCTGGGCATAAATGTTGCCTTGCGACCGTTGTACACCTGCCATTGATCCCAGAGCAGGACCATGGAAAAGCCAAAAATCACCCACAAAATGGTGCGGCGGATATCGTTCATGAGGGATTCTTTTTAGAAGAAGAAGGGACCAGCCGTGTAAACAGCCAGGGTTTTTCACTGGGAACCGGATCATGGCCGCCAGCACACCAAGGATGGCACCGGGAAAGCCGGGATAATACAAGGTAGCTGCCTGCAGCCGCCCCATGGGCGTCTAAAGCCTTCAAGGCATACGCGGAGCAAGTGGGCTCAAAACGACAAGACGAGCCTAACCACGGGCTCAAAAACAGCCGGTACGCTCTAACGACACCGATAAGCACAAACTGCATCATGGAACCAAAGATGGCGGAGAGACTTGTACCGTCTGCCGCACGGAAGGTGTTAGCGCACGCTCAAACAACTTCAGCAACTCCATGCGCACGGCCAACCGAAGCGCGTCGGAAGTGGCACTTATAAACTGCGCACGGTCAAACCCAGTGCGCAAACGCACAACATGCGCTCCCTCCACCAAAGAGGGTTCAAATTCGGTGCACACGCTGTAAATTTGGCGCTTGATGGTGTTGCGGGTCACTGCACGCTTGGCCCATCGTTTAGGAACCATGGCCCCCAACCATACACCGCGTTCGGCGAACAAACGTGGCAACGCGACCTGCTGGTCCAGCAATGGTCGCGGCTCCAAAGCGCAACGGTGCAACGCAAAGTGCGTGGTTCTGGCCAGTGTTTGGCCAGCCAAAGCCGCCTGAAACTGGGTCCGTGTCTTCAGTCGTAGCACGTTCAGGTCACGAAAACTGCGCACCAGCGTTGCTGGCGCACACTCCTACCGAGACTTGCCCGAGGCCTGTATTAAACAGCCAGACGCTTGCGGCCCTTGGCACGGCGTGCGTTGATCACGGCACGTCCACCGCGGGTTTTCATGCGAACCAGAAAACCGTGGGTACGTGCGCGGCGAATTTTGGAGGGTTGGTAAGTGCGTTTCATTTGGATTTCCTGGCTAGCTCGGTTCTTGCCCAACCGCATTCAAGCGATGGGATCTCGGTCAAATCGCCCCAACACAATCAGGGCAACCCGAGATTATCGCAAATTTTCTGAAGCCCGGCAACACCTCACCTTACGGTGGACATGCAGCGTAATGCTAGAACTTGGTGGGTCACATGGGTAAATGTGGATAAGGTATTGATAAGTTAAAATTCATGCTGCAGCAATTTATAACTATCCACAGAAGCTGAAAAGAAAAATGTCCGAGGAACACCCCCTACACAGCAATGAGCCTTCTGGCCTCGATATTGGCCAGACTCTTTGGCAAAGCTGCATTGATCAGCTCGCCCAGGAGTTGCCAGAGCAGCAGTTCAACACCTGGATTAAACCCCTGAGCGCACAAGTTTCGGAGGATCTGTCAAAGGTCACTATTTTTGTTGCCAACCGTTTCAAGCTGGATTGGGTGCGCGCGCAATACAGTGGCCGAATCGCCACTTTGTTGGAAAAATTTTACGGACAGCCCGTTTTACTGGAGTTAGCGATTACTCCGCGGGAAGCTGTTGTTCGCAGCGCAATGGTGCAAAGACCGGTAGAGACTATTCCCTTGGAGGAGGCCCCCCAACTTGGGGAGGAAAGAAATCCGGGTAGCCTCAAACACCGCCTCAATTCCATGCTGACATTCGAAAGTTTGGTGGAAGGCACCGCCAACCGCATGGCGCGGGCGGCGGCCATGCACGTGGCGACCATGCCGGGGCATCTTTACAACCCCTTGTTCATCTACGGTGGAGTAGGCCTGGGGAAGACCCATTTGATGCACGCCGTAGGCAATCGATTGCTGTTGGATAAACCCGGATCCAAAGTTCTCTACATCCATGCAGAGCAATTTGTATCGGATGTGGTTAAGGCCTATCAGCGCAAGACTTTCGATGAATTCAAGGAACGTTACCACTCTCTGGATTTGTTGTTGATCGATGATGTGCAGTTTTTTGCCAACAAAGATCGCACCCAGGAAGAGTTTTTTAATGCCTTTGAGGCCTTGCTGGCCAAAAAATCGCACATTGTGATGACCAGCGATACCTATCCCAAAGGCCTGGCTGACATCCATGAACGTCTGGTATCGCGTTTTGATTCGGGCTTAACCGTTGCCATTGAGCCGCCGGAACTGGAAATGCGGGTCGCAATTCTGATCAACAAAGCACATGCGGAAGGGTCTGAAATACCTGAAGAAGTCGCCTTCTTCGTAGCCAAGAATGTCCGCTCCAACGTGCGAGAGTTGGAAGGTGCTTTGCGCAAGATTCTTGCCTATTCACGGTTTAACCAAAAAGAGATTTCCATCCAACTCGCCCGCGAAGCATTGCGCGATTTGCTGTCCATCCAGAACCGCCAAATTTCTGTAGAGAACATCCAAAAAACTGTTGCGGATTACTACAAGATCAAAGTGGCGGACATGTATTCCAAAAAACGACCGGCCAGTATTGCCCGGCCGCGCCAAATCGCGATGTACCTGGCCAAAGAGTTAACCCAAAAAAGCCTGCCTGAAATTGGTGAATTGTTTGGAGGCAGAGACCACACAACCGTGCTGCATGCCGTGCGAAAGATTGGCGGAGAGCGTCAACAACTGACAGAGCTCAATCAACAGTTGCATGTGCTGGAGCAAACGTTGAAAGGTTGAATGCAAAAACAAACCACCCCGCCTTCAAGTACCTGATAAAAAAGAAGAAAATGGCGTTATCCACAGAAAATTGCGGCGCGCATTGCTGCCGTTCCAGTGACCGAGTTTAAAAAGAAGAGGTTGACATGATCGTATTGAAGGCAACGCAAGACAAAATTCTGTCGGTTTTGCAATCCGTGGCGGGTATTGTTGAGCGCCGTCACACCCTGCCCATCTTGGCCAACATACTTCTGCGCAAGACAGGAACCTCGTTGCAACTCACCACCAGCGACCTGGAAATCCAGATCCGCACCACCGCAGAGTTGGGTGGCGACATTGGAAACTTCACAACGACCATAGGCGCGCGAAAACTCATTGACATCCTGCGCACTATGCCATCGGACCAGACTGTGTCCTTGGAATCCAGCCAAAGCAAAGTCATCCTGAAGGGTGGAAAGAGCAAATTCACCCTTCAAACCATGCAGGCAGAGGACTTTCCGCTGGTGCAAGAGTCCGCCCATTTTGGACCTGTCTTTAGCGTCCCCCAAAAAACATTGAAGGGTCTGCTCAGCCAGGTCTCGTTTGCCATGGCGGTGCACGATATCCGCTACTACCTGAACGGAATCCTGTTCGTTGCTGAAGGCAATCAGTTGAGCCTGGTCGCCACCGATGGTCACCGCCTGGCCTTTGCCTCCGCCACGCTGGATGTGGAAGTCCCCAAACAAGAGGTCATTCTGCCGCGTAAAACCGTGATTGAATTGCAGCGGTTGCTGTCGGACGTCGAGGGTGCGATTGAAATGCAGTTCGCGAATAACCAAGCCAAATTTACTTTTGATGGCATGGAGTTTGTCACCAAACTGGTCGAGGGTAAGTTCCCGGACTACAACCGCGTCATTCCCAAAAACCACAAAAACAGCATCACCCTGGGTCGTACCGCACTGTTGTCCACTTTGCAGCGGACTGCTATTTTGACCAGCGACAAATTCAAGGGGGTTCGCCTGAACCTTGACCCCGGCACGCTGCGGGTCGCGTCCAACAACGCCGAACAGGAAGAGGCTATGGACGAGCTGGACATTGACTATGGCGGCGACAGTATTGAAATTGGTTTCAATGTCACGTACCTCATTGACGCCCTCACCAATATGACCCAGGACATGGTGACCCTGGAACTGTCCGATGGGAACAGTTCTGCTTTGTTCACCATTCCCAACAACGCCACCTTCAAGTACGTGGTGATGCCCATGCGAATTTAAGGCCATCGAAACGACAGGCCTTCCGGACCCAAGGCCCGCGATGAGTCAGGTACTCACCGCGGGTTTGGTCATTCAAGAGTTTGAGATTTAGCCAAGAGAAGTTAGCCATGACCGAAGAAAACAAGCCAGTTCCAAACCCCGAAAACGGTGAAGATACCGTGCATACGGGCGAGGGGACTTCCGACAGCTCCAACTTCCAGCCCACCATTGATACCAATCAGGCGGGTGCGACCGAAGCCTATGGCGAAGGCTCCATTCAAATTCTGGAAGGGCTTGAAGCGGTACGCAAGCGGCCCGGCATGTATATCGGGGACACCTCGGATGGAACCGGTTTGCACCACCTGGTGTTCGAGGTGGTGGACAACTCGATTGACGAATCCTTGGCGGGGCATTGCGACGATATTCTGGTCACCATCCACTCTGACAACTCGGTCAGCGTGGTGGACAACGGACGCGGTATTCCCACCGGCGTCAAGATGGACGACAAGCACGAGCCCAAGCGCTCGGCAGCCGAAATCGCGCTGACCGAACTGCACGCAGGGGGCAAGTTCAACCAGAACAGCTACAAGGTGTCTGGCGGTCTTCACGGCGTCGGTGTCAGTTGCGTGAATGCGCTCTCCAAAATGCTGCGCCTGACCATCCGCCGCGATGGCAAGGTCCATGTAATGGAGTTCAGCAAGGGCTTTGTGCAGAACCGCATCACCGAAGTGGTGAACGGCATTGAAGTGTCTCCCATGAAAATCATTGGCGACACCGAAAAGCGCGGTACCGAAGTGCACTTTTTGCCCGATACCGACATCTTCAAGGAAAACAACGATTTCCATTACGAGATTCTCAGCAAGCGCTTGCGCGAGTTGAGCTTCCTGAACAACGGCGTGCGTATCCGCCTCAAGGACGAACGCAGCGGCAAGGAAGACGACTTCTCCGGCGCCGGTGGCGTGCGCGGTTTTGTGAACTTCATCAACAAAGGCAAGACGGTGTTGAACCCCAACATCTTCCACGCCATGGGCGACCGCCAGAGCGACCAGAACACCAACATCGGCGTCGAAGTGGCCATGCAGTGGAACAGCGGCTACAACGAACAGGTGCTGTGCTTCACCAACAACATTCCCCAACGCGACGGCGGTACCCACCTGACGGGTTTGCGCGCCGCGATGACCCGGGTCATCAACAAATACATTGACGACACGGAAGTGGCCAAAAAAGCCAAGGTCGAGGTCACCGGCGACGACATGCGCGAGGGTCTGACCTGTGTGCTGAGTGTGAAAGTGCCCGAACCCAAATTCAGCAGCCAGACCAAAGACAAGCTGGTGTCCTCCGAAGTGCGTGGCCCGGTGGAAGACATCGTCAGCAAGCTGCTGTACGACTACCTGCAAGAGCGGCCCGCCGACGCCAAGATCATTGTGGGCAAAATCATTGAAGCCGCACGCGCACGCGAGGCGGCCCGCAAAGCCCGTGACATGACCCGCCGCAAAGGCGTGCTGGACGGCATGGGACTGCCCGGCAAACTGGCCGATTGCCAGGAAAAAGACCCGGCGATGTGCGAAATCTACATCGTCGAGGGTGACTCCGCCGGAGGCTCTGCCAAACAGGGCCGCGACCGTAAATTCCAGGCGATTTTGCCGCTGCGCGGCAAAATTTTGAACGTGGAAAAAGCCCGCTACGAAAAGCTCTTGACCAGCAACGAAATCTTGACGCTGATCACCGCTTTGGGCACCGGCATTGGCAAAGCCGGTGGCACCACCGGCAATGACGACTTCAACGTCGCCAAGTTGCGCTACCACCGCATCATCATCATGACCGACGCGGACGTGGACGGCGCCCACATCCGTACCTTGCTGCTCACCTTCTTTTACCGCCAGATGCCAGAATTGGTCGAGCGCGGCCACATCTACATTGCGCAGCCCCCGCTGTACAAAGTCAAGGCTGGCAAGGAAGAGCTGTACCTCAAAGACGCCCCTGCACTGGACACCTTTTTGCTGCGCATTGCACTGGTCAACGCATCGGTACATACCGGTGGCGACAACGGGGCAACCATCAGCGGCGACACCCTGGCCGAGTTGGCGCGCAAACACCAGGTTGCGCAAGCGGTGATCGCACGCCTGCGCAACTTCATGGACGCAGAAGCCCTGCGATCAGTAGCCGATGGTGTCGCGCTGAATTTGGACACCGTGGCAGATGCCGAAGCCTCTGCTGCCGCATTGCAAGCCAAATTGCCCGATGCCGAAGTGGCTGGCGAGTTTGACGTACGCACCGACAAACCCATCTTGCGCATCAGCCGCCGCCACCACGGCAACGTCAAAAGCAGCGTGCTCACCCAAGACTTTGTGCACGGTGCCGACTACGCCGCACTGGCCGAAGCCGCCAACACCTTCCGGGGCCTGCTCGGCGAAGGCGCCAAAGTCATGCGCGGTGAAGGCGAACGCCAAAAAGAAGAAAGAGTGGGCGACTTCCGCGAAGCCATGGCCTGGTTGATTGCCCAAGCTGAACATGCCACCTCTCGCCAGCGTTACAAAGGCTTGGGTGAAATGAACCCCTCACAGCTTTGGGAAACCACCATGGACCCCACCGTGCGCCGTTTGCTCAAAGTGCAAATTGACGATGCCATTGAGGCCGACCGCGTGTTCACCATGCTCATGGGTGATGAAGTGGAGCCCCGGCGCGAGTTCATTGAAACCAATGCCTTGCGTGCCGGCAACATCGATATTTGAGTGTAGGTTCTCACAATTGCCGAGAACTTTCTCACCAAACGAGAATTTAGTAGGTTCTCAGTTTTACTGTAAGAATTTGTAGACGTGCGCAAAGTTTTGCCGCTCAGATAAGGTGCGCCTTCGTCACAAGAACCCGATGAATTTTTGGTAAAAATTCTTACATCAACGTCCATTTGTTTATTATTCAACGGTGGCAAATAAACAATGGCTAATATCCTGGATTGGCAACGCTGATCACATCGCATCTGAAGATCCCTCCGGTTCTGGTAGCGGTCCAATTGCGACTGCTCTGCTCGGAGGTGTACGCTACGACCGAATCTGCCTGCTGACCAATTACGGGCATGAGCGGGGCGTTACCTTTTGTGCTTGGCTTGAAAAGAAGTGCGGCTACCTAGATAGCGCCGTCGATTTGCAAGAGATCGATCTGCTTAGTCCCATTCACTACGCGTCGATTTACAACGAGGTCAGCAAACACCTCAAGAATTTGGGGTTGCCGCATGACGATGTTGAACTGACTTTCCACCTCAGTCCAGGCACTCCAGCCATGGTGGCGATCTGGATCATGCTGGCGAAGACGCGTTTTCCCGCAAAGTTAATCCAAACTTCGCAGAAGGGCGGACTCGAATCCGTAGACTTTCCATTTGATCTCGCTAACGACTTTCTGCCCGAGTTTCTCCAGCGTAGCGGCGAGCGAATCGACCGCCTAATTCAAGGCCCTACAGAGACCGCTCCGCATTTCAGCAAAATCGTTCACCGTAGTGAATCCGTCAAAAAGCAGATCCACTTGGCTCAGCGAATCGCTTTGCATGACGTTCCCGTGCTGATCCTGGGCGAAACGGGTACCGGCAAAGAACTCTTTGCCGAGGCGATCAGGGCATCTAGCGAACGGGCCGACAAGCCATTCATCACTGTTAATTGTGGAGCTATTGCGCCCGAGTTGGCCAATTCGGAACTGTTTGGTCACGTCAAGGGGGCCTTTACCGGTGCCGCGAGCCATCGCAAGGGCCACTTCCAAGAGGCACACGGTGGTACGCTGTTTCTCGATGAAGTGGGGGACCTTCCGCTGGAGACACAGGTTCGTCTGCTCCGGGCACTGCAGGTGAAGGAAGTTACGCCTCTTGGTGACTCAAAACCCATCAAGGTTGATGTTCGCGTCATTGCGGCGACACATCGCGATCTTGCTGCCGATGTAGCCACAGGTCACTTCCGTGAAGACTTGTTCCACCGCCTTGCGGTTGGCATTCTCCGGTTACCGCCCTTACGAGAGCGAGAAGGTGACATTGATTTGCTGGTTGATACGTTCCTTAACCAAATCAACGCTGACGCGAGAGGTAAACCGGAGGCTCAAGATAAGAGACTTTCCATTGATGCAAGAAAAATTCTTATCGCTTACGCTTGGCCTGGCAACATTCGCGAGTTGTATCACTCGCTCCTTCGGGCCGCGATCTGGTCAACCGGTGCAGAGATTCAGTCTGATGATGTTCGATCATCCTTGTTGCAAATCCAACGGCTAAGCGACAACGTCATGGGGCGACCGCTTTCACAAGGGTTTGATCTACAAGAACTTTTGGACGAAATATCACGAGACTACGTGAATAGAGCACTCAAGCAAACTGCTGATCGGAGGACTTTGGCCGCAAAGCTTCTGGGGTTTGCCAATCACCAGACATTGGGCAATTGGATTAAGCGTTTGGGTCTAGTAGACCGTCAACTTGATTCTTGATCAATCTTGGGATAGGCCCAGGCCATTTTTTTGGCGCGCCTTGCTCAGGTTGAATTGCCAACGCACCGGCTTGCCCTCGACGTTCCTCTGCGAGCAGATGGCATCGAGTTCGCGTTGCAATTGCCCTTTGTCCGCGATCCGCTTCTTGAACACCGTCCGGCCCAATACCGCAAATTCCAGTTCGGCGATGTTGAGCCATGACCCATGCTTGGGCGTGTGTTTGATCTCGATTTTTTGGGCCAGTCGGCGTGCCTCCTCAGGCGGGAATGTGGCGTAAAGCGCGCCCTTGGTGTGGGTGTTGAGGTTGTCGCACACCAGCGTGATCCTCTTCGCTTGGGGAAACATCTGGTCGAGTTCACTGCACACGCCAGCGAAATCGGCCTTTTTGCGATGCTCTGTCACCACCAGGCACTTGCGCAGGCCCGCCGCGGGCTGGCTGATCATCATCACTTCCGCCAGACCGCAGCGTAAGCGGCTGCCCGAGGGCAGTGCCACGGCCAAGGCGATTGACTACAGTTTGAACCGCTGGCAAGCGCTTACAAATTACTTGGCCGATGGCAACGTCCAAATTGATAACAACCATCTTGAGAATCTGATTCGGCCATGGGCAATGGGGCGCCCGGCTTGGTTGTTCGCAGGCAGTGAGCTGGCCGGCCAACGTGCTGCCGTCGTGATGAGCTTGCTGCAGTCAGCAAAGCTGCATGGTCATGATCCGTGGGCCTATCTGCGGGACGTGCTGACAAGATTGCCAACGCACATGAACAGCCGCATCGAGGAACTGCTGCCACACCGCTGGCAACCGCAAACCTGAATTGGCGGCACGGTCAAGGTGCCGTGCCCAGCCGGTTACCCTTCATGGCTGTAGGAGGAAGCGAAACCGAGTTCCACAATCTTGGTACCCAGCAATCGCAGCGTCCAATGGTCGTGCCCATCAGGCGCCTTCGAGCAGGCAATGGCCGTGATCATGGCGGCTTGCTTGGCATCAAGCTTGGGTTTGGCGCCTGGGCGAGGCAGTTCGCTCAATGCGTCCTCCAGGCCGCCTTCGGTAAAACGTTTTCGGATTTTCAAAACCGTCGGCAACGTAACGTCCAAGGCTGAGCAGATATCCTGATGGGAGTGGCCATTGCCGAGTTTGGCCAATATACGTGCGCGGGTGATCACGCGAGCGCTGTTGACGCCCTTATGGATGATGGCAAATAGGTGCTCTTGCTCTTCATCGGTGAGTTCCACGTCATGGTTGGGTGCGTTTTGGGGCATGCCTGTCTCCTCATGGTTGGAATAATTTCCGAACATCAGAGACCATAAATTGGCCCGTCAGCCAAGCATTTGCGTTTTATTAACAAATCAAGTTGCCTGTCTACTAGAAGCGGAACAACAAAAAAACTAAAAGTAGAGGTGGCACGGCTTTCGCAAAGTAGTCCACGCTGAGCAAATCACTCATCAAGCCAGAGCATCTGCTCCCGGCCTTTGCAGTGGGCGAGCTTCACCGATACGGCCGTGAAGTCCAGCCGCCAGCAGACTCAAAAAAGCCGCAGCCTCCTGATTCGCAGCCGGATGTTGTGGCCCGCACCCGGCAATCGTTCAGACCTTGTAGATGTCGACCTTGGTCTCAAGACACTTGCGCAAGCTCATGTCCATGGACCCGATCTCGAACCAGCTGGCAGGCTTTTGGTAGAAGTCTAGGCCGCGACCAATCTTGATGACCCATCTGTTGTCGAGTCGGATTTCTCGATCGTGTAGGTGGGGGTTCACGTTGATCTCCAACTCCACATCCTGCTCAAGCAGGCTTTGACGCAGTTGATCGAGCTTGTCGTTCATGTCGGCCAAGGGCGTCGTGTCGTCAAAGCTGGTGAGCAGTGAGATCTTGCGCACCGTGCCGGCCTTCATGATGGCCTCGCAGAACCGCACAAAGTTCTGGATCTGATGAGGCATGCGAATGTACGGGTCTTCCACCTGGACCATCTTGGCACCCTTCAGATAAGGCCCCATGATCGACTCGTACGTGTGACCGGCGTCCCCATAAAGGATGGTGAAGTGCTGTTCGGCAAGCCCAGGCTCAGGTGCAGCGATCGCAGACGTTGGGGCAACATCAACGGCGGCCTTCTCCACCGACGGTGCCGTCTCAATAGGTGCAAGGTCGCTTGCTATACCGTGTGACTCACCTTGAACCAACGAACCCGCCTCTGATGGGCTCAGCGACGTCCGGGCGGGCTGCTGCGTGGCACTTGCATCCTTCGACTCAGGGCAGAACACCTCCACTTCCGCACCGTCAACGCGCAGGTATGAAAGGTTGATGCGCGCAAACTCGTCATCGGGCTTGCGCTTGTTCATCTGCTCTTTCACCCGGCGGCGGCACTCTACCGCATAGGCCACGTATTCCTCAAACTCTTCGTCTGTGGCCGTGCCAGTTGGGTGCATGATCTTGAGGAAGGCGCACACCGTTTTCTTTATGCCCTTCTCGTCCCGCCCTTCCACCGACTTGCCCAAGCGAATGCGTTTGGAGACCTCCTCGTACCGGTTCGTGTGTTTGAACTGGTGGTGAAAAGCCTCGGCCAAGTAGTCGGTAATGAACCCGTAGCTGTTCGTCAGGAACGCGCTGCTGTTCTTGGGCATCTCCCAACCAGGGATGTAGGCCGCAAAGCGGTCCATCACAGCCAAGTCGAATTCAGCCGGAAGCGGCTGAAACAAGTCGTGTTTGACTGAATTCACCACTTGGCTGACGGACAGGTCGAAGTTCCCCACAAAGCTCAGGCTGGCATCGGCAATGACTTCTGCCCCACGGGAGAAGCGCCCGTTGGCCATGAAGTCTTTCATGATCTGGATCGTGTCAGGATCCTTGACCTTGATGCCCCCCACCTCGTCAAACGCCACCGTGTCCCAAAAGCCCACCAGGCCCACCTTGCGCCGGGCGTTGTTGTAAAACAGGGTTGACTTTGTGGCTTGTCCGCCAGAAATAAGCGTTGCGTAGGGAGAGAACTCGCTGAAGAAATATGACTTGCCCGTGCCGCGCGGCCCCAGTTCAATATAGTTGTAGTTGGGCTCCACCAACGCAGCCAAGCGAGCGATGAAGTGCATCTGTACCCGCTTTGACAGCTTGTCCGGTTCCAGTCCCACGGTGCGCAGGATGACGGATACCCATTCATCTCGCGTGAACTGCTTGCGGCCCTCGCAGTAACGATCAAAGTCAAACCGGCTGATCTGGATCGGCCGCATGTCTTCCACATGGAAGGCGTAGTCGTCGTCCTCAATTGGGTTGTGCCCCAGCGTCACTTCGGCCCAGATGCCGCCTTCGAGCAAGCGGTCGTTATCCCGATAAAACTTCTCCCCGATGGCAATGCGCTGGGAGTTGAAGTTTTCCAACGAAGCCCAGTGCCGCTTCTCCTTCTCGACATAGCGAACGTGCACCTTGTCGATAAAGCGGTGCTTGCCTTTGGTCGCCACCTTGGACTGTGCAGCGTTCGCCTCATCGGGCTTGACGTAGTTGTCCTGCAGGCTGGCAATCACCGCCTCCATTCCCGAGTCCATCTCCGCCTGGTCGTCGCTCGCGCAGAAGCGCGCTAGCAAGAACTCCAACACGAAGGTGGGCACATTGGTGCCCTTTTTAATGCGATGAAGCAGATCCTTGCGCAGGACCTTGCCATCAAAGGTATCGATCAGTTTGCAGTCGAGTTCGTTCATGGTGTTCATACTGCGTAGTCTGTTGCCAATTTCAACTGGGCATAAATCTCAAAGGTGGTCGGGTTCAGGGCCTTGAGCGAGAAACTGCCCTCAAAGTCCATCTGCATCTTCACCGTCACCTGCACCTTCTCACCCGGCTTCAATGTCAATGTGCCCGTGGCGGGGTTAACCGCGCCACCGGCCTTGGCTTCGCCAACGACATCGCCTTTGGCATCATGTGCCTCGAGCAGGACTTCGAAGCCGCTCTCGGCTGAGAACATGTCCGCCTTATCTAGGCTCAGTTCAACCACCGGCACCCGTGTGGTGATTGCCTTTGCGCCGTTCCGGTAGGTCATCGAAATCGTCGCCTGGTGCACGCTGGGCTGCGTGCTGGCTTTGAGCTGCATGCTGATCACTGGCACCACACATTCCTGCAGTGACAGCCCGCCATGGAAGTACAGCAACCCGGCCCGGTAAGCGGCCAAGCTGGTTGGCACCGCAATTTTGGCGAAATCACCTCGGATGCCCACGCGCTCTGTCGGCAAGACCACGTGGTTGCTATCGCCAACGCCGTTGCCCAAAGCGCACCGATCATGCACCGCCACCCAGTTGCCCACTGGCTTGGGGCACACATCACCGGCACCGGCGTGCGTGTTCATAAAGAAGCCGTGATCGGTCGCGATCACCACTTCATGGAAGCCCCGTTGCTTCAACAAGTTGATGGCCACGCGAATGCGTTTGACCGCATGAATGATCTCGCCCGGCGCCGTGTCTGGGTGGTTTTCAAAATGACTGTCGATTTCAACCGCGCGCAACACCAGCAGGTCGGCCTCGGCAGAGAACGTGGCGCGGCCACGCACAAAGTCCTCGAGCCGAACCTCGTCAAAGCGGTGCCCGTACCGTTGTTTCAACACATTCATCCGTTGCGCGACCGTCTCCATCACCTGGTCGCCCAGCAATGGCACCAAGCTTTGGGCGCTGTTGCTCAGTCGCAGTTGCTGCCCAGCGCAGGGCAGCAAGCTCGCCATGCCAACTGCAGTTACGCTGGGCAGTTGGGCAAGTGCGGCCTGCAGGCTCACCTGCCCGTCTTCAGCCAGCTGCCGCTCCAGCGCCACGCCCAGCTCATAGCGCAACGCATCGATCATCAAAAACGCCACCTTGTGGCCGTTATTCTGCAGCTTGGGGGCAACCACACGGTCGAAAACGTCGGCGTTGGCCAGGTAGCCCACCAAGGGCCAGCCGCTCTTTTCCACGTGGCGGACAAAGATCTGCTGCACCTTCTCCATCAACCTGCCGTACTGCTTTCGGACTTGGTGCTTAACGGGCGCCATCAATCCGTTGGCGTCCTTCCAGTCGTAATCGCTGACTGCTTGCTCAAACTCCCTGTGCAAACGATCGGTTTCGCGCAAACTGCTTGTGTAAAACGCCAACAAGGCCTCCGCGTTGCGGGCGTTGTCGGCCAGTTGGCGATCCATGTCGTCGCATGTTTGAATGAGCTCTACCGCCGCCCGAATCAAATCCCACTGCGCACGGCTTTCCCCTTTGCCCGTCCAGACAGACTGCTGGTGCTGCTCCAGAATGGTTCGGGCGCGGTCAATGTCGTCCCGCAACACGCCGTCGATCGCGCGGGCCAAAAAGGTTCGCTCTTCAAACGGGAATGTGTCCCTTGTGCCCAGGTCGGACCAGCTTTCAAACAGTTTGACGAGTTTGAGGTCAGCCTCGATGCCTTCAGCGTGGTCGATATAGGTGCTTTGCGTGCGCCGGTCATTGCGCAGGCGCTCGCACAGGTCATCTATCAGCGGTTGGCTGCTCGCCGCTGCCCTGGGTACATCGGCCAGGGCACTAGGCAACTCGCCTGGAAGATCGAACGCAAATTCGCTGAAAAGCACAAAGCGCCAGAGTTCAGCCGAAACAGAGTCCCACTTCTTGCCTCGCGTCTTCAGGCTCAGGCCGATGCTGTTCTTCAGCAGGTCCTTCACCTCTGACACCCAGGTTTCGCAGGCGTTCAGTGCCCCCAGCTGCACAGGGCTGGGCGCCAGCAAAGCGAACAAGATGTCGCGCGCTGACTCCACATGCAACAGCGCGCGCAAGTTAGGCCACCCCAGCCCGTCGCCTACCGCGTCTACCACGGCGAAGCTCGGGTTTGCATCCTGCGCAAAGATCGCCCGAATGGCGGACACATGGTCAGGCTTGGCTTTCAAACACAAGCTCTCGAAGCCGTCGCCGTCGCCTTCAGGAAACACCAGACCCGCAGCCGCAACGGGCGAGTAAGGGTTTGACTGCTTCTCTTCTTCACTCTGAGGTGCCTTCGCAGGCACATACACCAGCACGCCTTGTAACTGGTGCCCCACCACGTCTCGCAACCCCTGCATCGCGCGCAAGCGGCTTTCAATGCTGTTGGCGGTGGCATCTACAACCAGCAATTTGTCGTCGGCCAGCTGAGCGCAAACCTCTCGGTAACGCTGATCTGGATCGTACACCACCAAGGCGCCGGCCTTGTGGACACGTGGGCGCAGCACTTGCTGTTGGATGAAGTCTGCAATACTCATTGGCTGTTCCTTAGGCTCAGGATGGACTTCACCTCTTTGAGCATTTTGTCTGTTCGTGCCGTCATCGCGGCTTCATTCCAGTCGTTGCGCGGAGCCAAATCAGCGTTCAGATAAAGCCCATTGCGATACCCGATGAAGTCAGCCTTGTCGTTCTGGCGGTCACGTTTCTTCATGAATTCCATCGTGCCGAGTTTGGAGTTGTAGCCACTCAGGGTGAGGTTGCCGAGTTGGTGGGCGCAGCGCTGGCGTATAGCGTCAGCAGTGTGCATGTTGTTGAGCTCCAGCATAGCCACCCACCCTGGTCCAAGGTTTTCTGTCTTTGGCAAGATGTGCTCAACCGTGAAAACGGGGCGATCATTTGCATCGTGTGCCCACAAATCGCGCTTGGTCTCGCGGGTTTGGTGCACTTCCTCCAACTTGCACAACATGAAACGAGTGGCCTCGTAGTTGTCGAGGTAAACATCGCCCTTCAGGCGCGCATCACACACATCCTCGGGGGCCGCACGCGCCAGCAACCAATCACTGGCGTGCTTCAAAAATTCTTCCAGCTCGGTAACTGACTGCGAGCGCATCTCTTGCAACAGCGCACCAATCAACTCCACGAACATCGGATCGAGCTCACGGGTTGGCGGCATATCGGTAAGGTTCCGCCAGAAGAACCACTTGGTGAGCAGCGCAGCCATTTGACTCAGCGCCTCGCTTTCATCCCACGTCTGACTGCGGACAACCTGGCTCACCCATAGCAAAAACGCGTAAGCGGGTGCGGCACCGAGGCGCTGCAGGTCTTGCAAGTTGGCCGCAGTGCCCTCGCTCCATTGATCTTTGGCCGCCGCCGGATTGAGCAGCGCCGAATAGGTCTTGCCCTGGGATTGCAGGGCATGGAAAAGCCATACCGGGCGCTTGCGCAACAAGGTGTCGTAAATGGTGATGAGGTTGGAGCGAGTCGCCCTTGAACAGCCTTTGACCTCCACACGTTTGAGGTACTTGAACACGTTGTACAGCTGCCGCAAGAAGCGCTCTTGCACTGACGGATCAGGCAGCAAGTCGATCAAGTCTTTCCACTCATCAAACGCCCGGTCAATACCGTAGTCAGGACGTTTGTCGAGCTCTGCCAGCAAGTTGTTCTTGATGATGTCGATGGCCGACAGCGGGATGCCCCGGTTGTTGATCGACTCAAACAACATGAAAGCGTCTGAGTGGCTTTGAACCTCAATCTTGACCAGGATGGCGGACTTCAGCTTTTCCAACAGCGCCATGGCCTGAGCAATAGTTAATGGCAGAAGGCGTTCTCGGAAATACTTATAGGCCTTCGCGATACGGCGATTCCCGAAGTTGGCCAGCCCTTTGGGCGCGGTGACCAGCTTTGGAAAAAGCTCGTTCAGAATCCGCTGGAAGTCAGCTTTGTTCTGCATCTGCTCGCTGGGCTCAAACCGCCACTGACTGTTCGCCTTAATGAAGATGCGGTTCTTCAGGTTCACCATCTCGACGTTGAAGTCGTCATCCGGATCTTGGTTCGACTTCAGCTTGTCGTAAAGCGCGCAGAACAGCAGGCTGATGGTGGTAAATCGCTGCTGGCCATCGATCAACTCCAGCTTGCTACCCGCCATCGAGTCCTTCTGGCCGTTGACACAGATAATCGATCCCAAGAAGTGACCAGAAGGCGACTCGTCCAGATCTGTGAACAGCGCGTCCCAATTCGACCAACCCCAAACGTACTCGCGCTGGTACTTGGGGATGAAGAAAGAAGTCGCCCCATCAGGGTTGAAGTAAAAACTAACGGGGAATGCTTTGACATCCTGGATCATTCCTCACCCCCGGCCTTCGTTTTCCTACGAGTTTTCTTCGGTGCCGCTTCGGGCTCGATGTACAGGTCTTCCAGCCCATGGGCAATAGCCAGGCTCTTGTCGGTCTTGCACTTCTCGCGCACGCGCTCGGGCCAGTAGGCAATGGCCAGGTGGGCCCAGTCGTAGTCTCCTTTTTGCAGTTTCGTCCAGGTTTCGTTCAACACTTTTTGCCAAGGCTTGTGGCGGAACAGCGCGCGCAGCGGCGCGGAGGTGATCTGCACGCCGTCATCGTGGTTGGGCTGGTAGGTGTGGGCCAGGACCTGCAAGGTGTCGCGCATGTCGCTCAGTTCCTGCGCCAAGGTCTGCAGGGCCTCAAACTGCTTTTCGTCGTCGCGTGTGCGGGCGTTGCCCTTGCTGCGCAGCCCAGCCACGTCATCGCCCACCTGCTTGAGCTTGGGCTCCACAAAATCGTTGATGGCGGTGTACAGCGTCTGGTGGCTGAGGCTGGGGTAGTACACCCACAGCGTGTAGCCGCCTGACACGGTGCTCAACGGCCAATAGATCGGCGCTTTGCGCCGACTCTTGGAATAGCGCTGCAGGTGGAAAGGGAAGAAGTCCTTCTGCAGCCAGCGGCGAAGGTCTGCGGGTACAGGCGAGTCAACACGCACCAGCACTTCTTCGGCCAGGTGCGCGAGGTCGTGCAGGTGGCCGGCATCGTCCACCAGAATGCCCGCGTGGGGGTGGAAAGGCGCCGCGCCATCGGGCAGCATGCCGGGACTCTTAGGGGGCAGCGCGTCGAAGGGCTCTGGCTCTGGCGGTGCGGCGCGCTCGCCGGTGGCCAGGCGCCAGTCGAAGCGGCCGAAGGCCACACCCACGGCCCAGGACAGCAGGCCATCGGTATGGTCGACCGGTACCGCACTATCTTCGTCGTCGCCTTCGGCTACGATGACGGCTTCTTCATTGCTGTCGCTGATTGCTCCCTGGCTGGCTTGGACAATCGCGCGGTCGGCCTCGCTGAACCCGTAGAGATCGAAGGCGATGGCGTCGATTTTGGTCTGGATGTGGGCCAGCTCAGCTCCGATGGCAGGCGGGTCGTAGTGGCCAGCGCGATTGCGCAGCAGGGTGGGTAGTGTGAACGCGTGCGACACCTCCGCAGTGGTGTCGAGAATTCGCTTTTTCGACCACATCACTCGCGCGTGATCTGAAAGCTGGTTGAGTTGCGCACCTGTAACGGTGGGCCAAGGCATTAGTTGAAGAATCCCAACTATGAATTCGGGATAGCCGAAACGACCCAGCGCGGATTTAAAGAGATAGTCAAATGCAGCGCTGTTGAAGATTCCGAGAATTCCGAGGTGATCCCCGTTTTCGGTGTGCGCCGTGTATCCCCGCACAGAAAAGATGCATTCAGCAGGCAATGCTTGTGGTGAGAACTTGTGCGCCCGCAAGGGCCATGTAATAGCTGGTCTGAAGTAGTATTCCTCGTTGTAAACCCGCTTCCCTGCATTCCCATGCTGGGCAATTACCGTCTGCTTTAGCTCAGCCCCGGCCTCTTTCCAGTTCAGTACCAGCGAAAGGTCACTGTAGTATGGTGAATGGCTTCCTCCTTTGGCAAAGCTGGGGAATTCATGCACTGATCCGCGAGTGGAATCTATCTCCCACCACGTTCTCAGGAATCGGAAATCATCGGCGGTTGCCAAACCTACTTTTGCGGTCCTACCGGAGGACTCAAAGGAAGGGAGGCGTTGGAATGTCTCGCGGACTGCTCTGCTGACCCAGTAGCTAAACGGAGTACCGGGTACCGCCTGCAACTCTTTCGGCTCAATCTCAAACAATCGCTCGTCGCTTTGCCCCGCACGTAAGTCCATGCACGTCGCCATCAATGCCGAGGCCTTGTCTTTAACACCCAGTATCCGCAGGAAGGTGGTCATGACTGTTTCTCCAACACGTACGCGGCAGCTTCCACCATCGCGTCGTCCATTACGCCAAAGCCCAGGTCGGCCATCACTTCAGGGTGAGCGATGCCCAGCACGATCTCCTCTCGCCACCGTTGGAAGCTGGACAGAAAGAAGCAAGTTCGCGATGTAATCGCTCCGATCCTTCCGCCCGTCCGTAGCAACTCCAAACCACGCTCAACCATGATTGCGAGCAGATCGTTCCTGCTTCGCGGGTATGCCTGGGTGAGCAGGTCCTTGGTGTTCGCGGCGAGCGCCCCAAACGGCGGATTCATCACCACCACGTCGAACACTTCGCGGCACAAATCAATGAGTCGGAGTCCTTCTAAGGCATCCTGCGCAAACAGTCGCCCTTGGTATGTGGCTTTGGCTGCATTCGCAAACTCGACGAGCCCAGTTCGCAGCCTCGTCTCGGCCTGGCGCCACTGCTCCGCATCCGTGTCCCTGAACAAACTGCCGTGCTCGCCAAACACTGCGCGCACCAGTCGAGGCAGATCGCGCTCCATCCGCAGCAAGACGCCCAACTCAGGCACGCCCTTCAGCAGTTGCAGGGTCTTTATGAACAGCTCCGCATCCAGGACGTCAAGCTGGGCAGCAAATTGCTCACGCAGTTCCTTCTCAGCCGGGGGCGCGGTGGCGGCGATGACGTTGCCACGCCCCACAACCGGCCGATCCTTGGCCTTGACGCCATCATCGTGCCAAGCGCGCTGCGCGCGCAGCCACAACGCCAGCGAGGCAATCTGTGCCGCGCGCGAGTCAATGTCCACGCCGTAGATGTTGTGCTCAACGAGCATGCGCGGCACGTCGCGCAGATAGGCCTGCTGGTCAGCATAGGTTTGGCACAGCGGTAGCATGCCAGCGCCGGGCTGGGTACTTACGTCCAGACTGCCTGCACCATGGGTTTGCTCCCAATCCCAGGCCTCACGATATATGACCAGGAACAGGTCAAACGCATACAGGCCAAAGTGCATCGAGCCGCAGGCCGGGTCCAACAGCTTCAGGGTACGCGGGTCACGCAGGCGCAGCGCGGCCGCTGGCTGCTCGTCGGGCTTGACTAGCAGGTATTGGCAGCGCTCGCGCAGGCTGGTGTGCCCGCCGGTGGCGTTGAACCACAGGCGGCCCAGGGTGTTGTCCACTAAAAACTCCACCACGTAGCGCGGGGTGAAAAACTGGTTGCGCACCGCCAATTCCCGGCTGTTGCGCGGCGCCTGGCTGGCGTCGCGCATGGCTTTGCGCTCTTCTTTGGAGTTGAAGTATTGGTAGATCCAGCCGATGGTTTCGTCCTCAGCCCACAGCGGCGCAATCTCGGGGTGGTTCAGCTCGTCTAGCAAGCTACGCAGCGCGGTCTCTCGCGGGAACAGCAAACCGCTGGCCGCAAAGCGATCGAACAGGCCTTGGAGCCCCTGCGCCAGTTCGTCAAACAAGCTGAATAGGTAGGCTTGGTAGGCCTGCCCGGTCTCACCCAGCGCTGTGCCAGCCAAGCGCGCATAGCTTTGATAGCCTCGGGACTGGTAGCCCTTGCTAACCGATTCGAACAACTGGCCCCGGGCTTCCATCATCAGCAAAGCGGCCATGCGATTGAGCACAGTGAAGGCCTGCTCGCGCACCATGCGGTCAATGACGTCGATGCGGTGCGCGGTATCGTCGGCATCCGCGCCGAGGTAGTGACCCAACACCTGACGCAGCACCTCGGCAGTGTGGCGTTGACGGTCGTCCAAATGGGTTAGGCGCGTGATAGGCGTGACATCGCCCGAATTGGGGTCCAGGCCATAGACCTGCTGTAGCTGGATGCTGAAGTCTTCGCTCAACAAGGCGCGGCAGGCATTGACCAGCTTTTGCAGGCGGCTTCGGGTGCTTTGGTCGAACGCCATGCTCACTCGTCTCCCAGCTCGAGCTTCAGATCAAACGCGTGGGCGTACTTGAGCTCGCCGCGCAGTTGCTGTAGCTGGACAATCAGCGCGTCCAGGTCTTCCAACTGAGTGATTTGACGGCGGGCTTTGACGCTGCGCGACACAGGCTTGCGTGGCTCAGAGGGCGTCCCTTCAGGCACAGGCGGCTGATCTGCCTCCAGTTCTTCTTTGATACGTTGTTGCCCCAGCTTCTCAATACGGTGCTTGAGGGACTGCACCTGGGACTGCAGCTCGTAGTCTTTGTTCTGGATGATGGTGAGGCCAGCCAAATCTGCGGACGCTTCAACCAAAAATCGGTCGAGGCTGCCCAGCAGTTCAGTTTGCTCCTGCTGCGTGAGCTTGGTCCACTCGGGTACACGCCGCAGGTCCACCTCAGCATCTTTCACGCGCTGCTTGATCATCCCTTGCATGGCCAAGACGGTGTCTCGCACACGGCCGCGGATGGCGGTGAGGCTGGTGTTGAAGTCGGCCGCATAGCGGTAGAAATCGGCTTGTTGCAGGCGGTCGTTGATCAGGCTGAGGTCTTCCGACAGCTCATTTTTCAAAGCGGCCATTGAGTCCACATTGGGCAAGCTGGCGATGGTGCTGCAGTGCTTGCGCAGTTCGTGCAACGACGCCTCCAGGCCTTGCTCCAGCTTGAGCTTGACCTCTGCGGCCCATTTGAGGCTGCCAAACAGTTCGGAGGTTTCGTTGCCAAGGCGGCGTGGCGCGTCTGAAGCATCGGTCAGAAGAACGTCGTTGATTTCTTGCGTGAGGTTCTGCAAGCGGTCCACACCTGGCAGGCTCAGGGCACGGAGCTTCTCCGACAGAGGGCCGTACTGGTGCTGCAGCTGGGTAAAGAGTTTGGTGGTGACCTTGCTGATGTCGTCTTCCAGGGGGATGACGGAGTCGCCGGTCAGCTCGGTGAGTCGAGTAGCCGCGCGCGCCAGAACTTCGTTGGACGGGCGATCACCACCACGCAAGGCAATCCCGATGCCCTTGAAGGCGATGTTGGTCTTGAGCGCGTCAATGGCTTGCTGACCATTGACGAGGACCTCGCGCCCAGCCACTTTGAGCTTGACTTCGCCTGCCATCAACATGGCTGCGATGAGGTAACGCAGCGTATCGGGCGACCAGCCGAACGGCGCGTCGCTGAAAACATCGGTCAATCGCTTGCCTTCGACCATGCCGTTGCGGTCAATGTGATCGTGGATGCTGACCATGGCCAGGTGGTTGGTGCGGACGCTATGTCGCCCGCCTTGAGTTTGCACCAAGTTCAAGGGATCGATAGCGCTGGTGATGCCGGCAAGATTGCCCACCCGCAAGAACTTTTCAGCCAGGTCAGTGCCGGCGCGAACGGGCGCTTCGGCATAACGGTCAAACACCTGATTGGCCACCTCACTGAGGTGTTTGCGCGCAGCTTCCAGAAGGTCAGCCGACAGCGTGTCCACCGCCACGACCTGGCCGCGGAAAACAAACGAGCCTTGCAGCAAGCTGCGCTGGATTTGAAGGCGCAGCTTGGTCGCCAGTTGCTCGGCCCGGTCGGCCTGCCCGTTGCAGTATTCGCGGATCTCTTGGTCCGGATCGTTGCGGTAGCGGGTGGCGATCTCACGGCATCGGAAGATGTCGGCGGTGAGCTCGTCCATCTCAGGCGTGGTGCGCCCCACCAGGAAGATGTTGAAACGCGCATTGTTGTGGCGGGATTCGTCTGTCAGGCGGGTGCGAACACTGTCGACCTCTTTGGGGTCGGCCAACTCGACCACCGTCTGAATGGGGTTGCGATCCCCTGCCAGCGAGGCAGGAATGCCGCCAACCGACTGGGCCTTCAAACCCGTGGAGACGGCATAGGAGCCATGAAGTTGCGTGGTGGGCAAGGGCGCGTACACACCGGTCAAGGCCTCATTGATGATGCGGCGTAGCTCGACGCCGCGCAGTGCCACCTGGCTGCGCTCTTGCTCGATGTTGTTGAGCTTTTCGCTGTAGAAGCAAAGGTTGCCTTCTTGTTCCCCGAACGGCACGATGGGATCGTTGATCAGCTCCTCAACGGCTTTGGCAATGGCGTCCGCCTGCGCCGCGCCCGAGACGCTGCCGTGCATCAAGCTGGTGACGTTCTGGCGCGTGATGGGCAGATTACCCAGGATCTGGAGCACTGCCACTGTCTTGGCTATGTCTTGGTGCAGTGCTGAATGGGTAAAACGGATCTTGGTGGCTTTCTCCACGCCTGCATACAGCGAGGCAAAGGCCCGCTTAATGTCTTTGTCTAGCGCATCAAACAGCGTGACAGTGGTGGCCAGCCAACCGACGGATTGTTCGGCCACGGCCGGCCGGCCTTCCGATCCATCGATCAGGATGTCTTGCACCACCTTGATGGCCGAGCGCAGGCCGATGCCACCGGTGGATTTTGCCAGAGCACCCAACAGGTGCAGCAGGATGTCAAAGTGCGACGGCAGGAACGGGTAGAGGTCGGTGAACGCCTTGCGGTCCACGTCGCCCCCATAGACGCGGGCGTCAATCAGCTTGGTGTTTTGCCGCAGTTGCTGACCGTACTGGTCGAACAATTGGCCTAGTTCGGCCTCTGCAGCCGCTGATTTGCCTAACAAGCGCGTGTAGCAGATCTCTTTGATGTCGTTGGATTCGAGCGCGATCTGGATGGGGAAGCGATCGTTGAGCTTGAACAGCTCAGGCGAGTTCAGCGCGGCTTTGGTGTCGTCCGCGGTGAGCGTTTGCTGAGCGGTGCCTACGATCCAGACCTTGCCGTCACCGATGTTCTTCAGGTTCTTGGCCAGGCCATCCAGATTCAAGATTAGGTTGGGGCGAGGGCCGACGTACTGACCCACTTCATCGATGATGAAGATGATGTATTCCTTGCCAGAGGCTTCTCGGGCTACCTCCAGCATCTCGCGCACACGGTCGTTCTCGAAAACGACGATTTCACTGGCTTCGGTGGTGAAAGAGGCTGGCGTCTTGAACAGAACGGGATACAGCTTATGCGCGATTTCGGGGATGAGGCTGTCGACCACGAGTTCGTCGTTTCGGTAGTTCGCCCATTCCTCACCGCCTGCGGTTTCCTTGAAAAGTGCAAGGAACTCGTCGTATCGCCCTTCCTTCTTGAGCTTGCGCTCCAGAGCTGCCACTTTGAGGTTGCGCGAGTAGCCCGCCCACTGCAATACCTTGTAGAACAAGACGGTGGAGACTTCCTCCATGGTGGCGCCAGCCACTTGCTCGCTGGCCAGGTCAAGCATCAACACCGCTGCGGGGAAGCGCTTGGCCACGCTTGACAACAGCGCCTTGGTGCTATTGCGCTTGAGACGGTCCTGCAAGTGCTGGATGAAGGGGGTGCCGTCGATCGTGATGCTGTCGTCAAACGCCAAGCCCAGGTACTTGGTGAACGAGCTCTTGCCAGATCCATAAAAGCCCGAAACCCAGACACCGACCTCGTTCTCGCCACCCACATCCATGGCGGCTTCCATCTTGAGCAGCAGGTTTTCAAACTGCTCGTCGATGCTGTCGGTCACCACGTACTCAGAGATTTCAGACCGGAGACGAGCCTCTTGAGAGACGCCGTAGGTGATGACCTTCTCGATGCTTCGGTGGATGTTTTTGGATGGGTCGAAGAGCTGTTTGATTATCATTTTTTATTTCCCTGACTGAATCATCCGCCGACGTGCACCGAACGGTAATTACCGTCGTCGGGGTAGAAACCTAAAAATTTCAGCCGTGTCTTGCCAGTGCGAATACCTGGGTAAAGGAACACGGTCGGCGCGTGAAACTTGCCTTGAAGCTTGCCTTCAATCACGCCAATGCGGGTGTATGGGTGCAGCGCTTCGAGGTCGGTGACGATCAGAATGGCTTTGGTCTTGCCTTCCAACTCGGTCAGCTTGGCTTCGATGCGGGCCTGCAAAGCACCATTGCTGATGGCATTGGCCAATGACGCATTGGTCTTGTCCCAAGCTTGGGGCGCTTTCTGATCAGCCGCCACCCAGATCTTGCGCAAAGGGGCCGTCTCAATGATCTCGGCGATGTGCTCGGCGATGGAGAAGGTTGCAACCTCCCAGCCTTCGTTCTTGAGGCGGTGAATCCACGCAGGTGTTTCGCGCTTGACATTGAGGATCTGCCCGGGTGGAAAGACCAGGTAGAAGATGGGTTCGAAGCTGGCATGGCCAAATTCCCGGCCTTGTTTGATACGCTCCATGAGCTCGTTGAAATCAGCCTTGAGCGATGACATCGATCATGTCCTCCATGGTCTTGTAGGTCCAGCCGATGTGCACAACATCGGCGGCCGCTTGAAATATCAGGTGCCCCTGCAAAGACAGGCGCTTGAGTTGATCCCGAACATCGTGCGGCTCAAGGCCAAACAACGTCCAGTCGGGGTGCGAAACAATGTGGTTGTCACCCAAACCACTGAACCGCAGTTCATAGGCAAGATAGACCGCGACTTTGGGTTGAATTCGGTATGGGGCCAAGGAGCGCTTGTGGCGACCGGTGACAGTCAAGAGGCCGTAATCCACGCAACAGCCGATGAGGTACGAGGAGATACGTTTGACCGTGATATCGGACCAAGGCTTACGGGTCTTTCCCTCTCGAACACTGTTACCCACAAAGGTCCGAGCGTCTTCCAATTCCAGTTCATTGCGGCCGGCCGTATAGCGGCTCCAGAAGACCTCTCGAACGAAGTCGGCAAAGACCTGGTTCGCCCGTGCCGTGTAGAGAAAGAACAGTTGAACCAGCTCAGGACCTGAAAGCCGACCCGCCAACCTTTGCAGTTGAGATGCGACACCCACGGAGCGCAGGTAACGGGGGGCAAAACATTCAACGACGATGTTGCGCAGGCGGCGCGCCGTGACCAACGGGAATCGCCCTGAAGCCAGGGCTGCGTCGTACAGGCCGGGCACAGACATCCCGGGCTGGTAGACCTCTAAGAGCTGCTTGGTCTCGTCAATCAACCCCAACCCGGCCTGAAGCTGGGTCGTGTAGTAGCGCTGCTGATCGCTCACGCAGCCTCCCTCAAATAGGGAAAGGATTGCACCTGCTGTTGAAAGGCTGCCGCGTACACCCCGGCCGCTCGAGCCAAATCCATGGCGATGTCATCTCCCACCAGGCCCAGCAGTACGGGACCAGGACCGGCTTCTTGGGCAGCAGAGGCGAGATCCGTCAACCGGATCAAGGCTTTCTGACGATCTTCCAGATGCGGCTGGACGCGCGCTACGAATGCTGGATTGTTGGCCACCTCTTGGCAGGACTGCTCCAACTCGATGGGCAGCCGGAAGAGGTGGATGGTCCGCCCCACGCCAATCACCTCGTCATGAACCTTGGCAGCGGCGGCCATAACGCCGTTGTACTGCGCCAGAAAGATCGATCGCGTAAAAATGGGCGCCAGGAAGGCACCTGCCGTTGGGCTGAAGAAGTCGCTACCCCACCAATTGGCTTGCCCCTTCTCACCCAAACATCCGACCAGAACACGAAGTTCAGTGACAGTTTCTGCTGCTGACATGCTTATCTTTTTCCTTATTATTTGGCCCTGGACAGTTCAGTTGCTCCATCGTCACCAGACGAAGGTGCAAGGTCTGGTGCTCCGTCTCCCTTCTCACTTTGCCCCCCAGGTATGTACTCCAACAAGTCAGAGATCCGGCATTGGTAGTGCTTGCAGATCGCATTCAGCGTCTCAATGTCCAGCCGGCTTGTCGTCTCGTGATACAGCCCAGAACACGTGTTCCGCGCTAAGCCAGTCGACCTCATCAAGTCCGACAGCTTTTCCTTGTGTTCGCCCATCAATCGCGACAGGTGGATCCGAATCATAAGATGCCTCGTTGTAAAACAACAATAAGCTAAACAAAATGATCGTGTAGCTGATCATTTTTGCCTACTAAAGTGTCAACAAGCTGATTGTGTTGATCAGCTAAAGGCACATTATGACCATCATGAGTGATCTCGAGGCAAAGCGAATGCCTCAAAACGACATTTCCATCGGCTGGGCAGCCGGGTTTTTCGATGGCGACGGGTACACGTCAATCAGCAAGCAGCGAGTCAAAGACAGCAAAAACCTGACCTATCTACCGCCTGCGACTCTACATCGCCCAAACTGTAAGGAGACCCTGCTGCACGCTGCATTGACTGGCAACTGTCGAGTTAAAAGCCAAGTATGGCCGTTATATTTTTTACATAAAGGTAATTTTTATTTCATACATTTGAATTTTTTATAAAAGAATTTTTGTAACCCATTGATTTCATTGAATTTCTTGTTTGGCACGTAATTCGCAATCCTTAGTGCAGGCGATACGTGAGAGTGATCGCCAATAACCACCGGGGCGAATCCGCCTCACAGCAACGAAAGGATGTCAATCAATGACGCGCAAAGTTTTCTACAGTTTTCACTACGTCCCTGACAACTGGCGTGTTTCGCAAGTGCGGAATATCGGCGCTATCGAGGACAACAAACCCGCCAAGGACAACGACTGGGAAACGGTCACCAAAGGTGGTGACAAAGCGATTGAGAAATGGATCGCTGATCAAATGAGTGGACGCTCTTGTGCCGTGATATTGATTGGCGCCGGCACGGCTAATCGCAAGTGGATCAACCACGAAATTATCAGGGCTTGGAATGACAGCAAGGGCGTGGTTGGCGTCCACATTCACAATCTTAAAAACAGTGATGGCAAGACATCAGCTAAAGGTGTCAACCCATTTGAGTACATCACGCACGGCGTAAGCGGCAAAAAGCTCTCGACCATTGTTAAGACCTACGATCCGCCAGGCCTGACAAGCACTGATATGTACAACCACATCAAGAACAATCTCGAAAAGTGGATTGAAGAGGCAATCACCATTCGGGGCAAGAATTGAGTACCGGAGCGTCCCAATGGACTGCGACCAAGGAGCAGCGTCGCTTCATTGCAAGCTTTGGTGACAAAGCTATAAATGGCGAGGCTGCCCTCTTCGTTGGTGCCGGCGTATCAAGAAGCGCTGGATTTGTGGACTGGAAAGCCTTGCTTACAGATGTCGCTATCGAGCTCGATCTGGACATTGGTAAAGAACATGATTTGCTAGCTCTCGCTCAGTACCACGTCAATGGTCACGGGAGCCGCGGCGAACTGAATCAACAGCTTCTTGATGCATTCATTCGGGACGCGGAGCGGACCGAGGTTCACGATGTCCTAGCTCGTCTTCCCATCGATACGGTGTGGACCACCAACTATGACCGATTGCTGGAGAAAGCGTATGAGGAAAGCGGCCGAACGGTTGAGGTCAAGCTGTCGATCCAGAATCTCGCGCAAGCCCGCCGTGGCCGCGATGTGACGATCTACAAGATGCACGGGTGCGTGACCCAGCCCCACGACGCTGTGCTCACTAAGCAGGATTATGAAATCTACGACCAATCACGCCGTTTGTTCACAGACAGCCTAAAGGGCGACTTCATTGAGAAAACGCTCCTGTTTCTTGGCTTCAGTTTTTCCGATCCGAACGTCGAGCGCATTCTTGCAAAGGTGCGTGAGCAACTGGGACAGAATCAGCGAACGCACTATTGGATCACGCGTCGTCCACCGCAAACATGCCCGCAAGGGAAGCGCACCAAAGATGAAATGGAGTATGAGCGGCGAAAAGCAGCTTTGCAAAGCGACGATCTGAAACGGTATGGAATCCAGACGATCTGGGTCGACGAATACTTTGATATTCCCAAACTGCTGCTTGCCCTCGAAGCGTATGTCACCCGCAAAGGTGTATTCGTGGCTGGTGCTGCCCATGACCCCAGCCCTTTGGAATGGGACCAACTGAATGAACTGAGTCGAGCTCTCGGTACTAAGATCATCAAATCCGGATACAACTTGGTTTCCGGCTTTGGTATCGGGATTGCCGAACAGACCATTCTTGGAGCTTTTCGCGCGATATACGAAAGCGCTCAGCGTCAGCCGGCAGAACGTGTGCTCATCCGCCCCTTCCCCGGAAACGCACCTTTATCACGGCGTTCCGAGATATTTCGCCGCCATCGCGAAGACCTCATTTCACAGGTCGGGGCGCTGATAGTAGTTGGTGGCAATAAGCTGGCCGACAGCGGCGATGTAATTCTTTCTGCAGGAGTTCAGGAAGAAGTTCAAATCGCGCTCCAACTAGGCAAGCCTGTAATCCCGATTGGAAAAACGGGTCATGCTGCGGAAATGGTTTGGAAGGCCGCATGCATAGCGCCCGAACGTTATTTGCCTGGAATTGATTGCACCGCGGAGCTTGAAATTTTAGGCAGCCCAATGTCAGGTACGAATGAACTCGTCGGCGCAGTAGTCAGCCTACTCGGTAAGGCTGAAAATATCGCATCGGCTCGGTGCCGAGATGTGAATAAGTGAGACTAGCGATAGTTTGTTGTTATAGCCTGAGAGAGAGATTATTCCCGTTGCCGGCCATCAGTGCGCCGAGCAGCGCGGCGAGTTCGGTCCTGACAGGCGTGTCGGCGACGGCGCTCCAGCAGCGCGCAAGCCAATGTGCCGGGGTCAACCAAGCTCGTACCGCGCGAAGCAGGCGGGGCCAGCACGGCAGCGGGTTGTTGCTGCTGGTTTTTTTCCGCGCCTTGGGTGGCGCAACCGATACAGCAGCGGTTTGCGTTGACGGCTCACCCATGCGGGCCTGGAGCGTCGCATGCCACCAGCAAAAGGAAAACGCACAGCACACCAGCGCCCAGTGGCGGCGGATCGCGCGGTCGCTTCTAACCATGAAGTCAGCCCAGCCGAGCTCATCCTTCATTTGTTTGTAGCCTTGCTCGATCCAGTTGCGCAGTCCGTACAAGCGCACGATTTCTCCCAGCGGTGCCTGCTCGGGTGACAAATTCGTAGTCAGAAACCAAGTCGACAAGATGGGCAGCGCGCGCCGATCCGTCGTGGCGCAGATCGCCCTGACCGGCTTGTCCGGGCCGTAGCAGAGCAGCGTCAGTTCAGCGGCCCCCCAGCGTTCGATGTGCCCATCACGAAAGCGGCGCACCACCTTCTGCCACGCTCGTATCGGCACCTCTTGCGCCGCATCCTTGAACGAGCGGGCTGCCTCGACAGGCGCCCAGCCGCGCCCAAGCACACCACGGCGCGCCTGAACCAGCGGTTCAACTCCCGCCAGTGCGGTCAGCGTCTTGGGGCGCTCGCGCGGCAGCAACAAGCCAGCCAGATAGGTGCGAAAACTCTGGCGTTGGGCCGAAGAATGAAACAAAGAATCAAACTGCACCCCATAGGCTTCAAGGGGTTCTGGTGCAGGAGAACCAGAATGACTTGTCGTCATGGCGAAAGCACCTCCTCCTAGAAATAGGGGTGCCCAAGGAGAATTCAACAAACTACCGCCAAGCACCACCAGAACGCATTTTGCATTTTGGACATGCAATTTCCTTTCCGTATCGAATCGGAAATGGCATCCCCAACGAAAGTATGTGAAAGATGACTAATTTCAACTGATTCCGTAGAGCTGTTTCAGTGTTGTGTTACAGATCTAATCTTTGTTCATATTTGTGTTCATATTTGTGCGGAAATTGACATTTATTCAATTAAATCAACTACTTGCGTAATTTTTGACTTCCTCATAAACTCCTAAAAAGTACCTTCCAACAACCATTTAAAAGCTTTTTAATGAGCAGTCCTGTTTCCATTTTTTTACGCGAATTAAGACTGCGCGCAGGTTTGACGCAACTTCGATTGGCCCAAGAGCTTGGTTATGAGCAAGGATATGTATCGGCCATTGAACTGGGCCTGAAAAATCCGAGCACGGAGTACCTGGACAAGTTGACAGCTGCCCTGAAAGTCAGTGAAAAAGAACAAGTGAAATTGGCACTGGTGGTCAACCAGTCGAAGCGTCATTTCACTTTGTCCCCAGAGGTGTCAACCAAGACATTTTTGTTCTGCTCAGATTTGTGGGAAAAGATCGAGCGGCTGCATCCGGTGTTGTTGGATAGTTTGCACGACCTCCTCAAATATGACGATCTGCTGACTGAGCGGCCACCGGAGCAACCCACCCGTATTCGACGTCAAAAAATGACGGAGGCCCCATGTAAATCAGAGTAGCAGCGAGAAATTTCCTGTTTGGGCGACCGCCAACTCGATCACTACTGACTGGTGAGACTCTTAGTCTTGATCTCAATGGTCACCCCGACAAAATAATAAATTGCACCGGCTAATCGCTTTGGCTCGCCTGTGTGCACCCGAGGGTTCAAAAAATGAAACTTGAAAGACCGACCAACCACCTGGGGCGATGCTTCCTGGGCTTAATTCCGCGTCACGGGCAAAGAACCGTGACGCTTTTGGAATTGACCAAGGTGAGAAATTCGACAATACCTGCCGTCGTAGCCAATTGGGATGAATTGGCACGCGCTATTTTTCTCGAATTGTTTCAATCAAAACAATTGGGGGAAGGGTCTTGACTTTAATACCTGTTTTGAACTTTAGCCAATTCAAAAAACTGGCGACAAAATTGAAAAAGTATCACGGGTTGACCCACTCCACAGCGCTTGACAGATTATCGATTGTCCATGGTTACAAAAATTTTCATGTGTTGATCACATTGTCCAAAACCGCCCGCCCAAGTGTCACGCCCGTGGATGAATCAGAAGGACTTGAACTCTGGATGGATCGAATGCAATCAACTTTTGGGCCTGAAGTGATGGCCGGGCTTGGCAAGCTTTCGCCGCGCATCTGGTATTTGTCGATCAGTGGTGAACAGAGGTCAACTTCCGCCGCGCCATCTGGCCCCGAGGAATTTGCGCAAGCATTGGAAACTTGGCAGAACCGTTGGTCATCAACCGCGTTAAAAACGGCTGTTGTGGTGATCAAGAAGCGCCGCACATATACAAATCGAGACAAGATGCAGTGACAGTGACGCGCGCCTTTTGTCGTTCTCAACAATGGAGGCATGCCCGATACGTCATTTTTCAACATGACCTATATAGATCGATCAACATGAACTAGTAACTATCATTTAAACACTGCAAAGCGTAGGCTAAATGAAAAACAGGACAAACCCTGCGGTTTGCCCTGTTTTGGTGACCGCCGTGGCGACCAATACTGACTAGTGAGGCTTTCAGTATCGCGTTTCGCAATCGTCTCGTCAAGTCATCCCAACCTACTACGACCTCTGATCGCCAGCTCAAGCCCGGCGATGGGTGTTGTCACACCCAATTTCAGCAATATTCATTCAAACATTCATGACGTGCAAGTCAGGGAATCCCCTTTGCGCTTGCAAATCATTACGAGACGATAAACATGAGAGTCAGAAAAGTTGTCACCCGAAGCGGCAAGCGCTTCCGCGGGAAATTCCCTTCCAGAAAACTAAACCGCATGGTGCATTGGGAATCTCTTTTGGAACGGGATGCTATCTACCACTTTGAGTATCACCCGTTGGTCATTAGCTACCAGGAGCAACCCTCCATCGAAATTTATTACGACGCCCTTGGTAAGCAGCACAGGTACTTTCCAGATTTCAGACTGAACCTCATGGATGGCAGCGAAATTTATATTGAAGTGAAGCCAGCACGATTTTTGGCAACTAAAAAAGTGCAGGAAAAGTTACAGGCAGTCGCTACACGGTTCGAAGAGCAAGCGCGCCAATTCCGGGTGATGACAGAAGTTGAAATTCGTCGGCAGCCCTTGTTTGCAAACCTGATACAAATTCACAAAAGTAGCAAACGTGCAGCTCAGATTGAGCCAGACACGCAAATGATAAAAACATTGTCGGGTGGTCCACGTTGGACACTTTCAGATCTGTGTAAAAAACTGCTAGGTATCGGTCAAGTCTTACGCCTGGTGCGCTCGAAACATTTGCGGGTAAATCTTGAAGCCAGTCTGTCAGATGACACCGAGGTCTGGCTGGCAGATGCACATGGAGGCTGCAATGGTTCGTTTTACATTTAAAAAAGGGCTTCGTTTCCTTCAGACATCCAAAATCTTCACATTGCTACGCAGGCTCGCCAATGGCAATTTTCAACTTGAAGATCAGGCTGGGGAAATCAGTAGCCTGACGGAAGCCGAGATCCATTCACGATGGATCTCAGGGCAGTGGCAAATTGATGAAGAAAGCTTGGGACCATCAAGCAATGTCTTTTATTTCACCACCCCACAGGACCTGAAATCCCTTCCACCTCAGGATCAACTGGATGTAAAGCGAAGGATGGAGTACCTGCGCAAAATCAAGGAGATGTTTGAGAATGAGGGACTTCGGCTGGTTTCTTCCCGCGATAAATTGGTGCCAAAAATCGCGTTAGTCGCTGCAGAACTTGGCGACAGTTCACCTCCGTCGCCCAACACCCTTTGGAAATGGTGGCGAAAATTCGCGCCGACTAAATGCATCACCAAATTAGTCATCGCCCGCCGCGCGGGGAGGCGATACGATTCCACTCAACGAAGTGTCTTCGATGAAGCAGTAGCCGAGGTCTTTCTCACACCACAACAGTTGCCAAGGAAGGCCGTGGTTGAGGCAGTTCAACGAAAAATCAGGCGCATCAATCAAAGTGTGCGCGAGAGTGAACGCGTACGCGAACCCAGCCAGGCAACGATTTACCGCTGGCTTGACATGCTGTATTACCAGGTCGTCGCGAATGCCCGGCAAGGCCGGGCAGCGACATCCCGAGAGCTACGACGCGCCATCGGTCGGGTCAAGGTTAGCCAAATCCTGGAACGCATCGAACTTGATCACACGCCACTGGACATTGTGGTTATCTGTATGGTCACGCGCCTAATTCTGGGACGCCCATGGCTGACCTTGGCGATAGATCGGTACAGCCGGATGATTACTGGTTTTTACATCAGTTTCCACGCACCATCCTCAACCTCGGTACTGTACTGCCTGCGCATGATGATCATGCCCAAGGAACACATTCTTGCCCGCTTTCCAGATGTGCAGGGACCTTGGCCGGCGCGTGGCCTGCCCGACACGATCGTGACCGACAACGGCATGGAACTCCATTCACATGCGGTCGAAGCCGTCAGTTTGGAAATGGGGATCAACCTTCATTATTGTGGCGTGGCGCATCCTGAAATGAAGGGAGCCATCGAACGGATGATCGGCACTGTCAACCGTGGCTTGATTCATACCTTGCCTGGCACAACGTTTTCCAATATCGAACAACGTGGTGATTACGATTCGGAGGGGCACGCAGCCATTGACATCGAGGTACTGACCCATCTGTTGGTCAAGTGGATTGCGGACCAGTACCACAAGACACCACACCGCGGCCTGGGCGGTCGAACCCCGCTTTCTGTCTGGCAAAACGGTGAGAAAACAGCCACCATCGAACTTCCCGCGTTTCCACGACAACTTGAAACAATCATAGGGCTCGAAGCCACTCGCACACTATTCCATTATGGGCTGGAATTCGGCAACCTACGATACAACTCGCCCACGCTACAGGCGCTCCGTGAGCCTGGTGGAGGGACACGAGAATTGCAATTGCGTGCATTTGAGCACGATGTTGGCTACATCGCAGTATTTCACCCCACTTTGGAAGAGTTTATTGATGTACCGGCGGTCAATCAGGAGTATTCGGCTGGGGTGAACCGATATGTTCATCAGCTTGTGTGCGCTGAGGTTCGGCTGCGGTTTGGAGACTCATGGACGAATGATCAATTGCTCAATGTCAAGGGTGAGATCCAAGCCATTGTTGACGAAGCGGTCCGGGGGAAGAAGGCGGGGAATCGGAAGAAGGGAGCTTCAATGGCCCTCAGCGACAGTGAACAAATCATCGATGGCACAGATACCAGTGCTCTCAAGCGCGCATGCCAACAGTCAGATCCAACGCCTAAACCCCGCACGCCAATCGCCCCTGGAATGGACGATGAATTGCCTGAATTTCACCAGTCTAAACGCATCAATGAGGGTCACGCGGCATGAGTGCACATGACAAACTAAATGAACTTCTAAGACTTGGCATTTCAGACGCTGACAAGCCTGATATTTCCCAGGATTTTCTCCACTTCACATTACGGAAAAAGATAATCGAACACCCGCGTTTCACTGCGGCCATCCGAGAAATCGCCCGCCTTCATCAACGTGGGCAGCGGTCCGGAATCGCAGAGGGAATGCTTTTGGTGGCGCAAACCGGCTCAGGGAAGACAACAGCCTTGGAATTTTATGAACGCAGATTCCCTCGCATTGTTGTTCGCGAGACTTTGAAAATTCCAGTTCTGCGGGTCGACACCCCAGAATCACCCACAGTGAAGACCCTTGCCGAGGCGATCCTGCTGGCAATGGGTGATCCCGGGGCAGCGAAGGGGACTGCCTCAGAAAAGACCGTCAGGATCATTCACTATTGCAAGCAGTGTGGAGTGGAGCTACTCCTCATAGACGAATTCCAGCACTTCATTGATGGCAATAAGCCATCTGAATCGAAAAGAGTAACGGACTGGCTCAAAAATTTAATCAATAAGGTTTGCATTCCGGTCATTCTGGCCGGACTGCCGCGGGCCATCGCGGTGGTAAACAGCAATCCGCAACTGCGCCGAAGGTTTGGGGCACCTTTCTACATGGCGCCATTCGGGTTCGACACGTCACTTGAGCAAAGGGAATTCCGTGGGGTCCTGAAGGGCATCCAATTGGCTCTGCCTGTCCCGTGTGTCGACTTGTTTGAAGCCAACCTTGCCCAGAGGTTCTTTTACGCGACCCACGGCCTTTTGGACTATGTAGTCAAGATTGTTGACGACGCGGTATCCCGTGGCGGCAGCGGCCCGAGTGGGCAGGTGACTCAGCCCGACCTCGCACTCGCATTTAAGCGTTCTGTTTGGTTCGATGCTCCAGACATGCTCAACCCCTTCATGGAGAAAGCAACGCTGCGCTTATTAAACAGGCATCTCGAACCGTTCGACATATGGGATGAGATTACGCAGTACACATCGCCGTCTGGTTACCGAAAAAAAGGAAAAGCGGGCACCAGCCAAACGAAAGCATTGCTATGAAAAGTCAATTACTCATACGCCCGACCCTGGCTGAGGATGAAAGTTTGCGCGGGTACATCGCTCGCGCAGCGGAGCGAAACCTGTCACCGGCGCTGTTCAAGCCCATGCTCTCATCGTTGTCAGCCGCGACAGCTGCGATACCCGCAGTCAGCGGCCTGACAGGTAGCAACCAATCCGACCTCTGTGCAAGGGGGGCAGTTGTCGGCAACGACTGGTCGCACCGCCCCGGTTTGCAATTTGGCAGCATCATTCTGTCCAGCAATCAAGTGCGGTTTCGACAGCGCATGGTGTGCCCACTCTGTCTTTCGGAAGATGGCATCTCTCGCTGTACCTGGGAGCTGCGGCGATACGATGTTTGCTGCCACCATGGATGCCATCTAATTGATACATGCGGTGCATGTCAGCGACCACTCTCCTGGAATTCTCCCAGTTGCCAGACTTGTGTCTGTGGCTTTCAGATTGCTAAGTCCCATATGGGGAAAGCGGCGCCAAGCCGTCAAAAATTCTGCCAATTGCTCGCCGACGCGATGCGGAAAACACTGAACAATCAAAGCCAAAATCTGCCTGGAAACATCAGCCAGATTCCCGCAATTGATTGGATGCTTCTTCTAATTTCATTCGCAGAAGCACTTATTCTTCCGCACTTCTTTCAGTTACATCTGACCTCGCCACGGCCAATTGGAGCAGGGAAGCAAGATGAACTGATCGCAACCATGTTGGGCGACAAGCCATATCGGGATCATCTCCGAGAGACGTTATTTCTGCATGCGGCGAAAGACCCCGTAACCATGGGAAAGGCGTTGCAACCGGGGCTGTTATCTGCGGATCTCCAACTGTATTTTGGACCTTGCTTAGAGGACCTATTTTTTCATACCTGCCTATGGAAATTGAACTGGGAGGTAGACATTCCGGCTGACGTCGAAGCGCCCGAAGTGGTCGATATTCCAAAGGCTGCGGTGGTCAAATTTACCTCAACACTCGACCACAAGGGACGCCTGCGATCAAGGCAAAGGGCAAGTGATCCAGGTGGCATTACATGGCGTCCGAGCTACAAGCCCCCTCTTCCACCCATAACGCCAACGAAACTTTATTGATGGGCTTTCTTGTCCACCCGCCTTGCAGTACCGACGAGGGATCGTCGGGCTATCGCCTGCGTCTTGCTACCGCCAATCGTCTGTCCTATCGTCACCTGATTGATCTCGAACTTACCGGCGAAGCGGGTCAACTTTTCCCACATAGCAGTGACCTCCAATCAGATCCTGGCTGCTTCGATCCATGGGTGCGACGTTTCTCGCGCTTTTGCCCTCATTGTTTATCAATGCGCAAAAAGTGGCTACTTGGGTGGGAGATATTGTTTGTCGACGTTTGTCCAGCCTGCGGGCGATGGTTAATTGATACTTGCAGTCAGTGTGGTGAACGACTTTCATGGAACCGTCACGATTTGCTACGCTGCAATTGCGGTCAAAGCCTGACGCTGGAGGTGTCCAACACCGCGCCGTCCGCCATGTTTTGCCTGAGCCGATCGCTCCAATGTGTCGCACTGGGATTGCCTCCTACTGAAATACCGATACTCAATGGCTTAAATCTTGGACAATGCGGTCGCCTGATTCGACTTCTGGGCACCTATGGCAACGCTGACGGGCGTGCCATGCCACAAAAGGTATCCCAAGTCGACACACTTCCTGTCTCCTGGCCAATAGTGAGCATCGCCGCAGAGATCCTTAACAGTTGGCCAACAGGCATTTCAAGCTTTTTGAAGAGGTTGCACGCCCAAGGATGCGTCGACCAGAAAGGCAAGCTGCCCAAGGCGTTTGGTGGTTTTTACTCTGCTCTTTACAGGGGATTCAAAGAGGTCGAGTTTGATTTTCTCCGAACTGCTTTCGAGAACTATGTGGCAGAACATTGGGCCGGCGCCATTGGGAAACGCAACCGGCGCCTCGATATCCGTGTTTTAAATTCCTTGGCATGGATTCCCGCCAACCACGCCTGCCAGATACTTGGCGTGTCGAGGCGCCGTCTAAATGGATTGATCGAAAAGGAAAGACTGCAAGCGGATAGACGAATCACAGCTGGCAACCGTATATTCATCGTGGTGAAGCGCTCTGAGGTCCAAAACCTAGCTCTCACGTTGGATGATGGGGTTCCGCTATCGGATGTCGCGCGTCGACTGGGTTTCAAGAAGCAAAGGCTGCTTTCTCTTTTGCCGATCATCTGCCCCCAAGCCGAAAAACTCGGCGAACAAGGATGTCCGTGGGCAATCCCCATCACCTGGCTTGAGGGGTGGGAAGCACAAATTCAGTCGTATACCTGTGTAGCGCTAGTCGATTCAGAGTCCGTTTCATTGGGGCACTTGCTACGGTACTGGCCTTGGACTGATGGCCAAATCGGACATCTGTTGACGGATATTTTGAATTCGAAAATTGTGCCCGTCGGCAGATTGGAATCTATCAATGGCATCGGCTCACTCATACTAGAAACCAGTCAGCTTAAAACTTGGTTTTCCGGCAAGCAAAAGGTGCCTTGTTCTGAATTGACAATTCCTGAAGTATCTCTACGGATCGGGGTCAAGCAAGAGGTCGCATACGCATTAGTGCGCATCGGTCTACTTCAAACAGCCATGCGAAAAATTGGTCGCCGGACTGAGCAGAGAGTTCCGACAGATGCGCTGAAAAATTTCGAGCGCCAATATGTTTTTGGTCGTGACATAGCGCAGACTCTCGGGCGATCTTCGCGTTCCATTACGGCGTTCCTTGCAAGTGAAGGAGTTGAACCAATAGCTGGCCCAGCCATTAACAAATGTCGGCAAATTCTTTTCGAACGCGATAGTGTCAGTCGGTGCCTATTTCGAAATGGTCTTACGGCTGTGGAGTTGGTTGCCCCCTTGCCGGTAACTGGGGAGGGAAGATGACCTCGCCCAATGTGCAGCTCTGAGTACTACCTCATGTCGCATACAAATTCGATATGTGCCCGGTTGGGATGGGCTCGCAGCGCCGATGCAGGCCCGCAAGGAATACGGCTACTTCCCGCTATTTGCGGGAGTCGCACCACCAGCTGGCAAAGTCCAGCAAATCCGCATGCCGCGAGTCCGGAGGTTGCACCAACTCCCCTGTATTGGGGCTGCCATCGGGATCGCGCATGATGAGCGCCAGGTGGATGCCTGGATCGACACCTGTCAGGTAGGGGGCATAGTCATCGACAAAGGCCACCGGTTTGATCGCCTCCAGCGCATCGGCCTTGGGACTGCGGGAGGTCACGATGTTGCCGGTGGCCATGACCCGCGCAATCGGGAATCCCAAACTTTGCAAATTGCGGGTTCTCGCGTCCGCGAAGCGCGAGTTCACTGCCGTGACGCACACGAGTTCGTAACCAGCGTCTTTAAGCAGTTCGCAGGCTTGCAAGGCACCTGGAATGGCCGGAATCGTGCTCCAGAAATATTCGTCGAAAACGGCACGCAGCTTATCCAAGGGCTCCCCCGTCAACTTCAATATCGACCACCGATCCATGGGGCCATAGCCGTTCGGGTTCTTCAGCGCGGGAAATTCGCCAAACGCGCGCTGCCAGGCGTGGGCGTACGCGGCGTTGTAGTCCAGCAATACGCCGTCGGCGTCAAGGGCAATGGTTTTCATGGGGAAGCGTGGGATTGCATGTCCGTTAACTGCCGTGGCCGCCGTAGCGGGAGCCGGGTTTCCCCGGGTTCATGTCCTCGATGGTCACTGCGTCCTTCGGTCCGGGACCGAACATGCCTTTGAGGCGGGTGACAGAATCACCTTGTCCCATGGGCAAGTCTTGCAGCGAGAAAACGCCTTCATGGTTGTCATAGTCTTCCTGCATCAAACGATCGAAATCCGGGCTGCCGAACTCACGCCCCACGGAGGCCATGCGCTCCCAGGCGATGTCCTCGGCGGACTGCCAGATGAACCGGCTATGAAAGCGCCCATAAAAAAGCCGGGACACCCGGATCTTGTTGCGACGGGCTCTCATGCTTGATCACGCAGCACTAGTAGTTCGTTTCATCAATTGAGTTACAAAATGGCCGATAATTGCAGCGGTTCATTCGCAACTCTTGGTGGAGACGCCCATGACAAGGAAGTCC
>Ga0156180_1035_pt1 | contig 64422 bp, 65 predicted proteins | sample RifCSPlowO2_12_FD_107833 | JGI IMG/M metagenome (GOLD analysis project Ga0156180, IMG submission 107833) | Burkholderiales bacterium RIFCSPLOWO2_12_FULL_61_40
CGGTAAATGCCGGGCACGCCCAGCTCGGCCATCCAGTTGCCCCAGGTGCTGTTGGCCAGAATCATGGCCTCGGCCACGATCAGGTCCAGCGGTGCACCGCGCTGGCGGGTGCTGATCTGCACCTCTTCATGGCCAAACGGTTCGGTGCCCTGTGCCTCTGTTGATTCGCGCACCAGCCGGAAGTTGTAGTCCGGCCGGTTGAAAGTTTCGGGTTTGCCGCGCACGATTTCGCGTTTGGCCTTCAGGTTGTTGGCGAGTTGGTATAAAAATGATAGCTGCTTACGCAATGCCGGCAAGGGCTGGGGCTCGTTTTCATGCTGAAAACTGCTGTCCTCCAGCCACGGCACGGTGACGGTGGTATCGAGCTGGTCGTGGCGCAGGTTGTGGGCAATCGGCACGCGCTCCAGCCTGGTCTCGCTGCCCCGGATCTCCAGCGTGGCTTCGTCAAAGGTCACATACAGCGACACGGACGGGCAATCGCGCCCCTCCATCAGCGTGTAGGTCTGCACCACGGCGTCGGGCAACATGGTGACCTTGTAGCCCGGCATGTACACGGTGGACAGGCGGGCGCGCCCCAGCTGGTCGATGGGGCTACCGGGCAACACGGCCAGGGCCGGTGCGGCAATGTGGATGCCCACCGTGACCGTGCCGCTGCCCAGGCCTTGCACCGACAGCGCATCGTCGATTTCGGTGGTGGCCGAGTCGTCGATGGAGAACGCTTGAACGGTTGCCAGAGGCAGTTCGTCGGCGATGGCTGGGGCTGCCAGATTGGGAAAACCCGTGCCTTTGGGAAAGTTCTCCAGCAAGAAACGCTTCCAGTGGAACTGGTAGGGCGAGGCAATGGCCCCGGCCTTTTGCAGCAAGTCCAGGGGCGCGGTGTGGGTGGCGCGCGAGGCCTCCACCACGGCCTTGTACTCGGGCGCGTTTTTGTCGGGTTTGAACAAAATTTTGTAGAGCTGTTCGCGGATGGGCTCCGGGCACTGGCCCGCACCCAGCTCACCAGCCCACTGGGCAATCTGCAGCACGATCTGTTTCTTCTTCTCAATGGCCGCCAAAGCTTGCGCAATGATGTCGGCCGGGGCTTTGCGAAAGCGCCCCTTGCCCGCGCGGCGGAAGTAATGCGGCGCTTCAAACAGGCGCACCAGCATGCCCGCTTGCTGGTCCAGCGTGGCATTGGCTGAAAAATAGTCGCGCGCCAGATCGGCAAAACCAAACTCTTCGTCCGGCGAGAACTCCCACGCCAGCTCCAGCTCAATGGTTTGGCTGACGGCCTGCGCCGCAGCCAGCATTTGGGCGGGGGAGGGCTTTTCGAAGCGCAGCAAAATATTTGCCGCCTTGACCTTGACCCGCTTGCCGCTGTCCAACTCCACCTGTGCAGAGGACTCCGCCTCCGACAGCACCCGACCGGCCATGAATTTTCCGGCTTCTTCAAACAATACAAACATGGGGCAATTGTCCCCGCAAAATGGCCCCCCGGATGCCACAGCGCGGTTGGCAGCTTCAGTGCAGGCCCAAAAATGCCAGCACGGCAGGCAGGTGCACCTCAAAATCACTGAGGGCGTGGTCGCCCCCTTCGAGCAGGCGAATGTGGGCTCCCGCGTAGCGCGCCTGCATCTCGCGCCAGTCCAGCACCTCGTCGCCTTGGGCGATCACCGCCAGGTAGTGGCCGGGCCGGGCCAAATCACCGCAGGCCAGGTCGCGCAGTTCCTGCACAAACCCGGGGTGGAAGAAAAACCGCTCTTCGGGGCTGTGCCAACTGCTTTGCTCGCCGATGTATTTCGCCAGATCGCGCGCCGGGTGAACGGCCGGGTTCAACAGCACCGCTTTGCACCCCACCTGCTCGGCCACATAAGTGGCATAAAACCCGCCCAAGGACGACCCGACCACCGCCATGGATCCACGCGGCCAGCCGCGAATGCCCTGCATCACCTGCTGCATGGCTTCGCGCGGGGAGGGCGGCAACTGCGGGCACCACCAGTGCAGCTGCGGGTGGTGTGTGGCAATGTGCTGCGCCATGGTGCGGGCCTTGAACGACTGCGGTGAGGAGCGGAAGCCGTGGAGGTAGAGGAGGTGGGTGGTTGCCATCGTGATCCATAAAGGGGGCCTTCCTTTACTTTAAACCGAGAAAGTCCATGAGGGCTTGGGATGGCAGCGAGGGCAGTTGCGAGTCAGTTTGGACCCGACTGCGAAGCCTGTAGCTTGGGCTACAGGCGACAAAGAGGGGCCAAAATGGCCGCAAATGCTCCGCTGACACCCAAGCAGCACCGACGGTGCGCCTCATGGACTTTCTCGGTTCATTCCCTTTGGACGCCGTGGCGCAGCCACCCTGGCCATCCGGTGGTGGAAATCCTGATTCCTTCGACGGTTTAGCGCGTCTGTGCCAGGCTCTGCGGCACCTGGCGCGGGATAATCCCCCCATGGCGCAAAAATTTGGAAAAACCTCTCTTTGGCAGCAGATGGCACCCTGGTTCAAGGGGTTCGACGGTCCCTTGGCGTTTGCAGTATTCACCTTGTGCTGTGCGGGTTTGCTCATCATGTATTCCTCCGGGTTTGACAACGGCAGCCGTTTTCAGGACCACGGGCGCAATATGCTGATTGCCGCTTCCATCATGTTCGTGGTGGCGCAGATTCCGCCCCAGCGCCTGATGGCCTTGGCGGTGCCCCTGTACGTCGTGGGGGTGACCCTGCTGGTGGCGGTGGCCGTGTTCGGCATTACCAAAAAAGGCGCGCGCCGCTGGTTGAATGTGGGCGTCATCGTCCAGCCCAGCGAGGCCCTCAAGATTGCCACGCCGCTGATGCTGGCCTGGTGGTTTCAAAAACGCGAAGGGCAATTGCGCTCCCTGGATTTTGTGGTGGCCGCGACGCTGCTGGCTGTGCCGGTGGCTTTGATCATGAAGCAGCCCGACCTGGGAACCTCACTTCTGGTGCTGGCCGCAGGCATGTCGGTCATTTTCTTTGCCGGCATGAGCTGGAAGCTGGTGATCCCGCCGGTGGTGTTGGGGCTGGTGGGTATCGTATTGATCGTGGCATTTGAGCCCGCCCTGTGCGCCGACGGCGTGCGCTGGCCGGTGTTGCACGACTACCAGCAGCAGCGCATCTGCACCTTGCTGGACCCCACCCGCGACCCGCTGGGCAAGGGCTTTCACATCATCCAGGGCATGATCGCCATTGGTTCGGGTGGCGTGTTTGGCGCAGGCTTCATGAAAGGAACCCAAACCCACCTGGAATTCATTCCCGAGCGCACCACCGATTTCATTTTTGCCGTCTACTCGGAAGAATTTGGACTGCTGGGCAACATCTTCCTGATCATGGCTTTTGTTTTTCTGGTGCTGCGCGGCCTGGCCATTGCGCTGGAAGCGCCTACGCTGTTTTCCCGCCTGCTGGCGGGCAGTGTCACCATGATTTTCTTTACCTACGCCTTCGTCAACATGGGCATGGTCAGCGGCATCTTGCCGGTGGTGGGCGTGCCCTTGCCGTTCATCAGCTACGGCGGCACTGCCATGGTGACCCTGGGCCTGGCGGTGGGTATTTTGATGGCCATCGCCAATTCCAAGCGCCTGGTGCAGTCCTGAGCTCCATACTTGCACACCGCGTGAAGGACAGGCCTAAAATGGCCGCATGATCTCTCGCGAACCCACCATTGAACGCTTGGCCACGGCCAAGTCCCTGCTGCTCACCCCCTTTGGATTGGACGAGTCCCACCTGGCCCGCGCCCTGAAGGAAATCAAGGCCCACCAGGTGGACGAGGCCGACCTGTATTTTCAATACACCCGCTCGGAGGGCTGGAGCCTGGAGGAGGGCATTGTCAAAACCGGATCGTTCAGCATTGACCAGGGCGTAGGCGTGCGCGCCGTCAGCGGCGAGAAAACGGCGTTTGCCTACTCGGACGACATTTCCGAGGCCTCACTGCTGGATGCGGCCCGTACTGTAAGAACAATATCGAGTGCAGCCCAGGCAGGACGTGCGCGGACAGCTACTAAAAAGATAGCGGGAGGGCGGGCTTTGTACCCCGGTCTGGACCCCATCGCAACCCTGGACAGTGCCACCAAGGTGGACTTGCTGGGCAAAGTCGAACGCCTGGCACGCGCCAAAGACCCGCGCGTGGCCCAGGTCATGGCCGGTCTGGCCAGTGAATACGATGTGGTGATGGTGGCGCGGGCCGATGGCACCCTGGCCGCCGATGTGCGTCCGCTGGTGCGCCTGTCGGTGACCGTGATTGCCGAGCAAAAAGGCCGCCGCGAAATTGGCTCTGCGGGTGGCGGCGGGCGCTTTGGCCTGGCCTATTTTGACGACGAACGCATTGAAAAATACGTGAATGAGGCAGTGCATGCCGCACTTACCAACCTGGACGCCCGCCCCGCCCCGGCCGGCGAAATGACCGTGGTGTTGGGACCCGGTTGGCCCGGAATTCTGCTGCACGAAGCCATTGGCCACGGCCTGGAGGGTGACTTCAACCGCAAAGGCTCCAGCGCCTTCAGCGGGCGGGTCGGGCAGCGCGTGGCCGCCAAAGGCGTGACGGTATTGGACGATGGCACCATTGCCGACCGCCGGGGCTCGCTGAATGTGGACGATGAAGGCAATGTCAGCCAGCGCAATGTGCTGATCGAGGACGGCATCCTCAAAGGCTACATCCAGGACGCCATGAACGCCCGCCTGATGGGTGTGGCGCCTACAGGCAATGGCCGGCGTGAAAGTTATGCCCACATCCCCATGCCGCGCATGACCAACACCTACATGCTGGGCGGCGACAAAGACCCGCAGGAGATCGTCAAAAGCATCAAAAAAGGCCTGTACGCCACCAATTTCGGCGGCGGCCAGGTGGACATCACCTCGGGCAAGTTTGTGTTCTCGGCCAGCGAAGCCTATTGGGTGGAGAACGGCAAGATTGTGTACCCCGTTAAAGGCGCCACCATTGTGGGCAGTGGGCCTGAATGCCTCAAACGGGTTTCCATGATCGGCAACGACATGAAGCTGGACAGCGGTGTGGGCACCTGCGGCAAGGAAGGCCAGAGTGTGCCGGTCGGGGTGGGGCAGCCAACCTTGCGCATCGACGGCCTGACCGTCGGCGGAACCGCGTAGAGCAGCCTGTTTTTGAGGTGTGCTACATTTAATGGCATGAATTCGGCCCGTTTTTACTTTGGCTACTTTTGGTTCTCAAGCGCCTGCGGCGGTAGAGAGTTCTGAACGTACCTGAAAAAAAACGTCCTGATCTTCCAAAAACCGCCGGCACCCCCGGCGGTTTTTTTTTGCTTTTTTGACTTTACGTAACTGACTTAGGAGCCTCACCATGAATGCCAAAGCCACTGTCGCCGGTTCTGCTGCCTGGGCTGCAAACCCCGCAAGCCACCCCAGCGACCGCACCAGCCAGACCGACGACGAACGCATCAAGGACATCACCGTGTTGCCACCTCCCGAGCATTTGATTCGCTTTTTCCCCATCCGGGGCACCGCCATGGAGTCGCTCATCAGCACGACCCGTCGCAATATTCACCAAATCATGGCGGGAAAAGATGATCGCCTGTTGGTGGTGATTGGCCCATGCTCCATCCATGACCCTGCCGCAGCGCTGGATTACGCCCGCCAGCTCCTGGCCCAGCGCGAAAAATTCGCCGACACCCTGGAGATCGTGATGCGGGTGTATTTCGAGAAGCCCCGCACCACGGTGGGCTGGAAGGGGTTGATCAACGACCCCTACCTGGACGAAACCTTCCGCATCGATGAGGGCTTGCGCATTGCGCGCCAGTTGCTGATCGAGATCAACCGCCTGGGCCTGCCTGCGGGCAGCGAGTTTTTAGACGTCATTTCCCCCCAGTACCTGGGCGATCTGATCTCCTGGGGTGCCATTGGCGCCCGCACCACCGAAAGCCAGGTGCACCGCGAGCTGGCATCCGGCCTGTCCGCACCTATTGGTTTCAAGAACGGCACGGACGGCAATATCAAAATTGCCACTGACGCCATTCAGGCTGCTGCTGGTGGGCACCACTTTTTGTCGGTCCATAAAAACGGCCAGGTGGCGATTGTGCAAACCAATGGCAACCCGGACTGCCATGTGATTCTGCGCGGCGGCAAGGCACCCAACTACGATGCCGCCAGTGTGGCGTCGGCCTGCAAAGACCTGGAAAAAGCCAAGCTGCCGGCCACCTTGATGGTGGATTGCAGCCACGCCAACAGCAGCAAACAGCATGAAAAACAGCTGGAAGTGGCACGGGACATTGCGCAACAGATGTCAAGTGGTTCGCGCAGCGTGTTTGGTGTGATGGTGGAGAGCCACCTGAACGCCGGAGCGCAAAAATTTACCCCAGGCAAAGACGATGCCGCCCAGTTGGAATACGGCAAGAGCATCACCGATGCCTGCCTGGGCTGGGACGATTCCTTGCAGTCGCTGGAAGTCTTGTCGGCGGCTGTCAAGGCCCGGCGGGCGCGCTAGTCAGGCCTGGCCGACGGAATTTTCGTTGGCCTGGTTAATCATGGTCTGGGCCCAGGTTTGGGCCTCGGCCATGGTTGAGAAGGTCTGGAATGGACGCCCGATGTCTGCGTAAATTCTGGCGTAATGGGGCGCCATCAGTTTTCCCCCTTCCACATCAGGGCCGATCACGAACGCGGTTGCAACGGGAGTGAGACCGGCGGGCTTGGGGGTCCGCATGATTTCGGTGTAGCGCGCCAGTCCCTCAGGGCTCGTGACGGCGCTTTCCTGCATGGTGCATATGCTGACCCAGGCACCCGCAGGCTGCGCAGTTTGCAAAAAATTCAGTTGCGCAACCGCCAAACAATCCACGAGCTCTTTGTTAAAGGGACCGGTAGCGATGTAGTGCAGCAAGTCCCCCTCCATCCGAATATCAACTTGCCCGTGCGCTTTGAACTGGCCAGTAGGCACCTGCCTGGTGCTGCTGTGCAAGTCGTTTTTATTCATCATGGATGGCTCAACTTTCCAGGTTTTGGCAATCAGCGCTGCTGCAGCATATCCGCGAGTTTTCCATGGAATCCGCCAAACCCGCCATTGCTCATGCACAGGATGTGGTCGCCAGGGCGTACCTGGGCCAGCACTTGGCCCAGCACCCCGTCAATACTGTCGGCCACGGATGCCCTTGCTCCCATGGGGGCCAGAGCGTCCTGCGCGTCCCAGCCCAGTCCGCCGCTGTGGCAAAAGGCCAGATCGGCCTCTTCCAGGCTCCACGGCAGTTGGGATTTCATGGCGCCGAGTTTCATGGTGTTGCTGCGGGGTTCAAATACCGCCAGTATGCGCGCGCGGCCTACTTTCCGGCGCAAGCCGTCGACCGTCGTGCGAATCGCCGTGGGGTGGTGGGCGAAGTCGTCGTACACCGTGACGGGCTCTGGGTCTGTGCCTTGGCCCAAATGGGTTTTCAGATGGACCCGCGCCCGCACTTCCATGCGTCGCTTGACGTTTTCAAACCGGCCGAGCGCTTGTGCAGCTACGGTCGGGGGGACACCCAGATGGTCCGCCGCGGCTATGGCGGCCAAGGCATTGTGTTGGTTGTGCACCCCGGTTAAGGCCCATTCGACTTTGGCCAGCGGTTCACCCCGGCGGCACACCGTGAAGGCGTGTGGCTCTCCCACCGCAGTGAAATCGCTCACTGCCGCGCCAAAGCTGCAAACCTCGCTCCAGCATCCCTGGTGCAGTACCCGTGCCAGGCTTTCTTCCAGGCCGTTCACCACCACGCGACCCGCAGCGGGAACCGTGCGAATCAGGTGGTGGAATTGGCGTTCGATGGCGTCCAGGTTGTCAAAAATGTCCGCGTGGTCGAATTCCAGGTTGTTCAGGATGGCCGTGCGCGGGCGGTAGTGCACAAACTTGCTGCGTTTGTCGAAGAAGGCCGTGTCGTACTCATCGGCTTCAATGACAAAGCTCTTGCCAGCGCCCAGACGTGCAGAAACCCCAAAGTTCATGGGCACGCCCCCTACCAAAAAGCCGGGTTGCAGCCCTGCACACTCCAAAATCCACGCCAGCATCGCTGTGGTGGTGGTTTTGCCATGCGTACCGGCCACTGCCAGCACATGGCGGCCCTGCAGCACATGCTCGGCTAGCCACTGGGGGCCACTGGTGTACAGGGCACCGGCATCCAATATGGCTTCCATCAGCGGGAATTTTGGCGTTCCGTCGGCCAGCCGTGCCCGGCTCACCACGTTGCCGATCACAAACACGTCGGGTTGAAGTGCCATCTGGTCTGCGCCAAAACCTTCAATCAGGTCGATGCCAAGCGCACGCAGCTGGTCACTCATGGGGGGGTAAACGCCTGCGTCGCAACCGGTCACGCGGTGGCCCGATTCCCGGGCCAAGGCTGCCAGTCCGCCCATGAACGTGCCACAAATACCTAAAATATGGATATGCATGGGCCTATTTTGCCAGTGCAAAATGCAAACATGGATGCACTCAAAGCAGAAATTGCCGCAGTGGCCGCCCGTATGGTGGTCGAAGAGGGGTTGGAGTACGGCTCGGCCAAGCGGCGTGCCGCTAAACAGATGGGGCTTTCGCCGCGCAGTGCGTTGCCTGACAACGACCAGCTGGAGGCTTGCGTCGAGGACTATATTGCCGTGTTTTGCGCCGACACACAGCCGGCCGAGCTGCGGGCCTTGCGTGCAACGGCCCTGGTGTGGATGGATCGGTTGGCGCCCTTTCGCCCGCACCTGGGGGGCTCGGTATGGCATGGAAACGCCACGCGACGTTCGGATATCTATTTGCAGTTGTTTTGCGACGACCCCAAATCGGCCGAAATTGGCTTGATTGACATGGGCGTGCGCTTCGAGCCGCGTTCAGTCAAGGGCTTTCAGGGCGAAATGGTGGATGCGTTGAGCGTGCATGTGTTCTGTGCCGAACTGGGTGAACACATAGGCTTGCATTTGCTGGTGTACGACTATGACGATTTGCGTGGGGCGCTTAAACCCGACACGCGGCGGCGGTGTCCGCGTGGCGACGCCGCCGCAGTCCGCAATTTGCTGCATGATCCCTCCCCATGACAACTTCTGATCGCGATTTATCCTCTTTCCCCCCCATTGCGAGTGCTTCCAGGCGCCGTGCGCTGGGGGTTGCCGCTGCGGCTGCGCTTGCTGGCGTGGGTGTGGGCTGGTGGGCTGCGCGTGATAGGGGGGCAGCGGCCCCCGGGGAGCCGGTGGGCGGTTTTTGGTCTTTGCAGTGGGATACGCCAGAAGGGCGCCCGCTATCCATGCAATCATTCAAGGGGCGTCCCTTGTTGCTGAACTTCTGGGCGACGTGGTGCCCGCCTTGTGTGGACGAGTTGCCCTTAATTAATGCCTTCTACCGCCAAAACCAGGGCAATCAATGGCAAGTGCTTGGGTTGGCGGTGGATAAACTGGATTCGGTGCAGGCATTTCTGAAACGCACCCCCTTGGATTTTCCCATTGGGCTGGCGGGCTTGTCGGGTGCTGATCTTGGACGGTCGCTGGGCAATCTCACGGGAGGTTTGCCATTTTCATTGGTGATTGGCTCCGATGGGTTGGTAAGGCAGCGAAAGCTTGGGCGGTTGAGGGAGGAGGATCTGGATGTGTGGGCTCGTTTAAAATAGCGGGCTTCCACACGGATCTTGATGGGTCGCCAGACAAACCCGATGTGCTGCTTGATTGATATTTCATGAAAATTAGCGTCAAATAATAAAATTTATCGCAATTTAATGTTTTTTGCTGTAAATTCGCCGCTTTACAAATAACGGTTGTTGGAGATCTCATGGATTTACGAAAACTTAAAACCCTGATTGATCTGGTGTCAGATTCCAATGTGACGGAGTTGGAAATTACTGAGGCAGAGGGCAAGGTTCGCATCGTCAAAGGCGGTGGAGTGGCGGTGCAAGGCTATGCGCCTGTTCAGCCTGTGGTGGCTGCACCTGTTGTACCAATGGAAGCACCCAGCGTTGTTGCCGCGGTGCCCGAGGTTGCTGCAGGGCATGCAGTCAAATCGCCGATGGTGGGTACTTTTTATCGCTCCTCCTCGCCAGGGGCCAAGCCCTTTGTTGAAGTGGGTGACGCTATCAAGGCTGGCGAAACCGTCTGCATTATTGAGGCAATGAAGATCCTCAACGAGATTGAGGCCGACAAGTCGGGCACGATCACCCGGATTCTTTGCGAAAATGGACAGGCGGTCGAGTACGGCCAGCCACTGTTCACCATTGAATAAGCCGTCGCACAGAAACCCATGTTCAAAAAAATTCTGATCGCCAACCGTGGCGAGATTGCGCTGCGAATCCAGCGCGCCTGCCGAGAGCTTGGTATCAAGGCCGTGATGGTGTATTCCGAAGCAGACCGGGATGCCAAATACGTAAAACTGGCCGAAGAGGCAGTCTGTATTGGACCCGCGCAGTCCACATTGAGTTACCTGAACATGCCTGCCATCATTTCGGCGGCCGAGGTGACGGATGCAGAGGCGATTCATCCTGGCTACGGGTTCCTGAGCGAAAACGCGGATTTTGCAGAGCGGGTTGAAAAAAGCGGCTTCCAGTTCATTGGTCCCACGCCCGAATCAATTCGCATCATGGGCGACAAGGTATCCGCCAAGCAGGCCATGATTCGCGCGGGCGTTCCTTGTGTGCCAGGCTCCGAAGGTGAACTGCCGGATGACCCCGTCCAGATCCGCCGCATGGCCAAGGCGGTGGGCTACCCCGTCATCATCAAGGCGGCAGGCGGTGGTGGTGGACGCGGTATGCGCGTGGTGCACACCGAAGCCGCGCTGATCAATGCGGTGGCCATGACCAAGGCGGAAGCCGGTGCGGCATTTGGCAATCCGGCGGTATACATGGAGAAATTTCTCCAGAATCCGCGGCACATCGAGATCCAGATTCTGGCCGATAAGCATAAAAATGCGGTGTATTTGGGTGAGCGTGACTGTTCCATGCAGCGCCGCCATCAAAAAATTCTGGAAGAAGCGCCCGCACCGGGCATCAACCGCAAGCTGATTGACCGCGTGGGCGAGCGCTGTGTGAACGCCTGCAAGAAAATTGGCTACCGGGGGGCTGGCACTTTTGAGTTCCTGTACGAGGACGGTGAGTTTTACTTTATCGAGATGAACACACGGGTGCAGGTCGAGCACCCGGTCACCGAAATGGTGACGGGCATCGATATTGTCAAAACCCAAATCATGGTGGCGGCTGGGGAAAAGCTTCCCTTTACCCAGCGTCAGATCGGGGTCCGTGGGCATGCCATTGAATGCCGCATCAATGCGGAAGATCCCTACAAGTTCATTCCCTCGCCAGGCCGCGTCACCATGTGGCATGCACCGGGCGGCCCCGGCGTGCGGGTGGACTCCCATGTGTATACCAATTACTTCGTGCCGCCCAATTACGACTCAATGGTCGGCAAGATCATTGTCCACGGAGACACCCGCGAGCAGGCCATGGCGCGCATGCGCACCGCGTTGGCAGAAACCGTGGTGGAAGGCATCAACACCAATATTCCACTGCACCGCGAGTTGTTGGTGGATGCCAAATTCATGGATGGTGGCACCAATATCCACTACCTGGAGCAGTGGCTGGAACAGCACAAACGCTAGAAGTCAGGACACCATGTTTGAATTGTGTTTGATGTGCCCCGAAGACCGGGTGGAGTGTTTGAGCGACGCGCTGGATGCACTGGATGCCTTGAGTGTGAGCGTGGAAGACGCCGATGCACAGACCGATGCTGAACAGGCGTTGTTTGGTGAGCCGGGCATGCCTGCGCCCAAAGAGGGCTGGCAGCGTTCACGCGTGACCGCCCTGTTTGCCGACGCGACGCTTGCCCAAGAAGCCGCAGAGTTGTTACAAGCGCAAGACTTCTTTCCGGGTTGCCAGGTGCTGGCCATGGCGGCGGTGCCAGACCAGGACTGGGTGCGATTGACCCAATCGCAATTCACCCCCGTCGAAATTACCCCTGAATTCTGGATTGTGCCCACCTGGCATGAGCCACCAGCAGCGGCACGCAAGACCATTCGCCTGGACCCGGGATTGGCCTTTGGTACGGGAACGCACCCTACGACGCGCATGTGTTTGCGTTGGCTGGCAACCCACACTGCCCAGGAGCGGGTATTGGACTATGGCTGTGGGTCGGGTATTTTGGCCATTGGTGCCGCGAAATTTGGGGCCAGCACGGTTGTGGCAGTTGATATTGACGAGGCGGCTGTGCAGTCGACCGAGTTGAACGCTGCCGCCAATGGCGTGACCCTGGTGGCCGGTCAGCCAGACCGTGCCGTAGGTGTATTTGATGTAGTGTTGGCCAACATCCTGGCGACTCCGCTCAAGGTACTTGCGCCCTTGCTCTGTGCGCACGTAGCCGCAGGCGGGAATCTGGTGCTGGCAGGTATTCTGGAGCGCCAGGAAGAAGAGCTGATTCAGGCATATGCACCGTTCTGTCGCCTGGTCGTTGCGGACCGTGAGGACGGTTGGATTTTGATGATTGCGTCGCTCTGAATACGCTGATCAGCCGCTCCTTATTCGAACGCCGATGAGCCTGATCACCCGATGCCCCGCCTGCACCACGATGTTCAAGGTGGTGCCCGACCAACTCCGGGTGTCGGACGGGTGGGTGCGTTGCGGCCAATGTGACGAGGTCTTCGATGCCAACGTCCACATGCAGACCGGCATTCAGATTTCAGAAGATCCCGCGCCCATTCGCAAAGCGGTTGGGAGCGCGTCGGTGCCCGAAGAAGTCTTCGATGACGCCATCGAAGAAATATCGATCATCGCCACAACTCCGGATGTTGCCGAACCCGAGATCGAGCAAGCGTTTGCAGACCCTGATGTAAGGTTCGATTCTGAGGCGCTCCATACGCCAGAGACCAGACAAGACGATGGCACCGATGCGGATGCTGGGCAAGAGGATGTGCGGGAGACCAAATGGAAACCTGATGTCCCCCAGCTTTCTTTCATGCAAGCGCCTTATGTGCCGTCCGTGTGGAGCAAACCGTGGGTGCGCGCAGGACTTGCCACACTCTGTGTTTTTTTAAGTGCTGCACTGCTGCTGCAGGTGCTTGTTCAGGAGCGGGACCGTATTGCGGCCATTGCGCCGGGTGCCAAGGTTCTCCTGGTGTCGGTGTGTGCCGTGTGGGGCTGTGAAGTTTCACCCTTGCGTCAAATCGATTCGGTGGTCATAGACAGTTCGTCACTTGTCAAGGTGCGGGCAGATGTTTATCGGCTGAACTTCACACTGAAGAACACCGCAAAAATCGAAGTTGCCACCCCTTCGCTGGAGCTTTCTTTGACGGATATGAAAGACCAGCCCGCGATTCGGCGTGTCATGGTCGCCTCGGATTTTTCTTCCCGGCAAGCGTCTATTGGGCCGGAGGCTGAACTCAATGCATCACTGCCCATCAGTGTGAAATTGCCAGGGAATACCGAACGAATTTCGGGTTACCGATTGCTGGCGTTTTATCCCTGAAAGCAAGGCGGGCATGAAAAAGCCCGGAACTTTGCAGTGCCGGGCTTTTCTGGAGGACACACCGCAAATGGATCAGGGTTTGCTGGAGGTCGGAAATGGCCAGGCGGCCTGTGGGTTCAGCATGGTGTGGGCCGCAGGTGCTGCCTTGGCCGCAGGTGCTTTCACAGCCTTCTTGGCTGCAGGCTTTGGGGCTGCTTTTTTGGCGGGCGCGGCTTTTTTAGCCGATGCAGCCTTCTTGGCCGGAGTTGCCTTGGGAGCGGGCGCGGCTTTCTTTGCGGCTACTTTTTTAGCTGGAGCTGCCTTGGGAGCAGGCGCGGCTTTCTTTGCAGCTACCTTTTTAGCCGGAGCTGCCTTGGGAGCGGGCGCGGCTTTCTTTGCAGCTACCTTTTTGGCCGGAGCTGCCTTGGGAGCGGGTGCGGCTTTCTTTGCGGCTACTTTTTTAGCCGGAGCGGCCTTGGGGGCCGGTGCCGCTTTCTTGGCTGGAGCAGCCTTTTTTGCCACTACTTTCTTAGCTGGAGCGGCCTTGGGGGCCGGTGCCGCTTTCTTGGCTGGAGCAGCCTTTTTTGCCACTACTTTCTTAGCTGGAGCCGCCTTCGGTGCGGGCGCCGCCTTTTTTGCGGCTGGTTTTTTTGCAGTTGCCATTGAATACTCCTTGATCAGTTTACAAAGAGCACTTCTTGCGAATTGGAGTGCAAGAAGCGATTCATGCTGTTGGGGCGGGTCCCAGCAGCATGAATGGGGTGCCACAGATCCAACAAACCGCGATACAGGGCCTGTTGAATCTGTGAAATCTTTAGAATCATTTTGACCATCAATCCCAGGAAAGGGCTCCACCTGACTGGTACTCGATCACGCGTGTTTCAAAGAAATTACGCTCTTTTTTCAAATCGATCATTTCACTCATCCATGGAAACGGGTTTTCTTCGTTCGGGAACAAGGCGTCCATTCCGATTTGGGTTGCACGCCGATTCGCAATGTAGCGCAAATAACCCTTGAACATGGATGCATTCATCCCCAGCACACCGCGTGGCATGGTGTCTTCAGCATAACGGTATTCCAATTCAACGGCCCGCTCAAACAAAGCTTTGATCTCCGCTTTGAATTCGCTGGTCCACAGGCCGGGGTTTTCAAGCTTCAATTGGTTGATCAAGTCGATGCCGAAGTTGCAGTGCATGGATTCATCACGCAAGATGTACTGGTATTGCTCTGCGGCGCCGGTCATTTTATTCTGACGACCCAAAGCCAAAATCTGGGTGAATCCCACGTAAAAGAAAAGGCCCTCCATCAGGCAGGCAAACACAATCAGCGACTTGAGCAGAGTCTGATCGGCCTGGTGTGTGCCGGTGTGGAAGTGCGGGTCCATGATGGCCTCGATAAACGGGATCAGAAACTCATCCTTGTCGCGGATGGACTGAATCTCGTTGTAGGCATTGAAAATTTCACTTTCGTCCAGGCCCAAGGACTCCACAATGTACTGGTAGGCGTGTGTGTGGATGGCTTCTTCAAAAGCCTGGCGCAGCAGGAACTGGCGGCATTCCGGCGCTGTGATGTGCCGGTAGGTGCCCAGCACAATATTGTTGGCCGCCAGCGAGTCCGCGGTGACAAAAAAACCAAGATTGCGTTTGACAATGCGGCGCTCGTCTTCGGTCAGGCCATTGGGGTCTTTCCACAAGGCAATGTCCCGCGTCATATTGACTTCCTGGGGCATCCAGTGGTTGGCGCAGGAGGCCAGGTATTTTTCCCATGCCCACTTGTACTTGAAGGGGACCAACTGGTTGACATCGGTTTTGCCGTTGATGATTCTTTTGTCGGCCGCCTGAACGCGGCGCGGCGCGGCTGCTTCCGTCAGAGGGGCGTGTGAAACAGGGGAAACTTGCGCGCGCGCAGCCGACAGGTCTTCAGGCGGAGTACGTGCAACATTCAACGGCGGTGTGGGCTTGACTTCTTCGTCCCAGGTCAACATAAATGGTTCCAATCAGCGGATTATGAGAGCAGTGAAATGAAATGAAAAGTAAACATGTATTTCACTGCAATTGAGTGTTGTTCAATAGCATCGAGTGGTCTGCAAATGGGGCTATTGGCAAGACTCGCAGGTTGGGTCATCCACGCCACAAAATTTGATGTCAGTGGCGGCATGGCTGGCAAGCTCCATCTGCATCTGTGCAGCGGCCGCGGCAGCCTCCAGTGCGCTTGATGTTTTCCGTGAGCCCGGAGCATCATTGCCTGACGACACTGCATTCATACGCCCTGCCGTCACCGTAGATTTCTCAGCGTGGGTGGCTGACATGGTGCGCAGATAGTAGGTGGTCTTCAGGCCACGCAGCCAGGCCAGCTTGTAGGTCTCATCAAGTTTCTTTCCAGATGCGCCCGCCATGTAGATGTTCAGTGATTGGCCTTGGTCGATCCACTTCTGGCGCCGCGCGGCCGCTTCCACCAGCCACTGTGTTTCCACCTCAAAGGCGGTGGCATACAGGCCCTTGATGTCCTGCGGCACGCGGTCAATGGGTTTCAGCGAACCATCAAAATGTTTCAAATCCATCACCATGACATCGTCCCACAGACCCAGGCGTTTCAGGTCGCGAACCAGGTAGCTGTTGATGATGGTGAATTCGCCAGATAAATTGGACTTGACCGACAGATTGCCAAAGCAGGGCTCTATGGACGCATCCACCCCGATGATGTTGGAAATGGTGGCGGTGGGAGCGATGGCCACGCAGTTGGAATTGCGCATGCCATCCAGGGCAATCTTCTTGCGCAATGCATCCCAGTTCAGGGTAGATGACCGATCCACTTCCACATAGCCGCCGCGCGCTTTGGCCAGCCTGTCGAGGGTGTCCAGTGGCAAGATTCCCTGGTCCCAGAGCGACCCCTTGAAGCTGGAGTACCTGCCTCGTTCCTTGGCCAGCTCTGTAGAGGCCCAGTACGCGTAATAGCTGATAGCCTCCATGGACTGGTCTGCAAACTCCACGGCCGCTTCGCTGGCATAGGGAATACGCAGTTCGTACAAGCTGTCCTGAAAGGCCATCATTCCCAAGCCTACCGGACGGTGCTGCAGATTGGAAGTACGCGCCTTCTTGACCGCGTAGTAGTTGATGTCAATCACATTGTCCAGCATGCGCATAGCGGTGGATATGGTGCGCTTGAGCTTGTCGTGGTCCAGTGCACCATGCTTCATATGCTGTAGCAGGTTGACCGAGCCCAGGTTGCACACTGCCGTTTCGGTGTCCGAGGTGTTGAGTGTGATTTCGGTGCAGAGGTTGCTGGAGTGCACCACACCGGCGTGCTGCTGCGGCGAGCGCACGTTGCAGGCATCCTTGAAGGTAATCCAGGGGTGTCCGGTTTCAAACAGCATGGTCAGCATCTTGCGCCACAGGTCGGTGGCTTGCACCGTGCGGCTGGGCTTGATTTCTCCGCGTGCCGCCTTCTCTTCGTAGGCCAGGTAGGCTTTTTCAAAGTCCGCACCAAACAGGTCGTGCAAGTCGGGCACATTGTTGGGGGAGAACAGGGTCCATGGGCCTTTCTCCATGACCCTGCGCATGAACAGGTCAGGAATCCAGTTGGCGGTGTTCATGTCGTGCGTGCGGCGGCGGTCGTCGCCCGTGTTTTTGCGCAGTTCCAGGAACTCCTCAATATCCAGGTGCCAGGTTTCCAGGTAGGTGCACACCGCGCCCTTGCGCTTGCCACCCTGGTTGACCGCCACAGCAGTGTCATTCACCACCTTGAGAAAGGGCACCACGCCCTGGGATTCCCCGTTGGTTCCCTTGATGTGGGCGCCCAGCGCACGCACGCGCGTCCAGTCGTTGCCTAAGCCGCCTGCAAACTTGGAGAGCAGGGCGTTTTCCTTGATGGACTCGTAGATGCCATCCAGGTCGTCGGGGACGGTGGTCAGATAGCAGGAAGAAAGCTGTGAACGCAGCGTGCCGCTGTTGAACAGGGTCGGCGTGCTGGACATGAAATCAAACGACGACAGCACTTCGTAGAACTCAATGGCCCGTGCCTCGCGGTCGATTTCATTGAGGGACAGACCCATGGCCACCCGCATGAAGAATGCCTGCGGCAACTCAATGCGGGTTTTGCCTTCATGCAGGAAATAGCGGTCGTACAGGGTCTGCAGCCCGAGGTAGTCAAACTTCAGGTCGCGGTCTGCCTTGAGCGCGGCACCCAGGCGTTGCAGATCGAACTGGAGCAACTTTTCGTCCAACAACTCGAATGTCACACCCTTGCGGATGAATTCAGGGAAATAGTCGGCATAGGCTTGCCCCATATCGGCCTGGGCCACATCGCGCCCCAGCACCTCGCGGGAAATGGTGTGAAACAGCAGGCGCGCCGTGGCATAGGTGTAGTCCGGGTCTTTTTCAATCAGGGTGCGGGCGGCCAGAATGGACGCCTTGTAGACCTCGTCCAGGGGCACGCCGTCGTACAGATTGCGCATGGTCTCCGCCAGGATGGGTTCTGGCTTGACATCGGCCCCCAGTCCCGCACAGGCGCTTGCAATGCGGGCTTTGAGCTGGTTCAAGTCCAGGGCGATACGCGCACCGCCATCTGTCACATGCAGCACCGCAGCGGCTGGAGGCTCTTTTTCCACCTGTTTGGCGCGCTCCTGGGTATGGCGCTCCCGGTACAGCACATAGGCGCGCGCAATCTCGTGGTGGCCACCCCGCATGAGTCCCAACTCCACATGGTCCTGAACGTCCTCGATATGGAAAGTGCCGCCGCCTGGGCGAGAGCGCACCAACGCACGGATGACCTGCTGGGTGAGCACTTCCACCGTTTCCCGCACGCTGGCCGACGCCGCGCCCTGGGTGCCATGCACGGCCAAAAAGGCCTTCATCATGGCCACAGCGATTTTGTTGGGCTCAAACGGTACGACCGCGCCATTGCGGCGAATAATTTGGTAGTGCGCCAGCGGGTTGGCGACGACACCCTCCATGGCTGTGGGACGGTGGGTCATAAGGTTTGCGTCGGAGGTGGGGGCCGGAACGCTAGAAACAGATGTCATGATTTTTGTCTGATGTGGAGGCAGAGTGCACTATATATGGTGTACATGGTGCTTGCAATCCACTACCGGTAGCGTGCCTGGTCAAAATTCACAGGCATGCACGAAAGACAAATGTGTGCTAATCGCCACCCGCAACTGCTATGCGCATCGCACGCAATCGGGAAAACACGGGGCCGCCAGCCCCAGGGTGTGTTGCAAATACGCCCAATCCAGCCCCGGCCCCGGATCTTCTTTGCGCCCAGGCGCTATGTGCTCATGTCCCGCCACATGGGTAATGGGGTAGCGCCGGGCCAAGGCCGGAATCAGCGCTTGCAGAGCCTGGTACTGGGCGGACTCGAAAGTGTCGCCCTCCAGGCCTTCCAACTCAATGCCGATGGAATCGTCGTTGCAGTTGCCGCGCCCCCGGTAATGGGAGGCGCCGGCATGCCAGGCCCGGTCATCGCAGCTGACAAACTGCCAGATTTCACCGCCACGTTGAATGTAAAAGTGCGCGGACACCTGCAGGCCCTGAATGCTTTTGAAGTAGGGGTGCGCCTCCCAATCCAATCGGTTGGTAAACAGCTCCTGCACCTGCTTGCCGCCATAGACGCCGGGGGGCAGGCTGATGGAATGCAGAACGATGAGGTCGATATGGGCCTGCGGCGGCCGTGGGCCAAAGTTGGGTGACGGCAGTGCTTGCGCGTACCGGTACCACCCTTCCCGCCACAAGTCGTCGGTGGGGCTTGATACCTCAGGCGTCGGAGTTTTCATCTTGCGACTGGGGTGCATCGATTTTCAGGCGGGCGATGCGGTAACGGATTTGCCGCAAGGTCAGGCCGAGCCGGTTGGCCGCTACCGTGCGGTTAAAGCCGGTTTCCTTCAGGGTGGTGACCAGAATCTCCCGCTCCTGCTGGTCCAGATGGCTTTGTAAATCCGTGGGGACTGCGGTGGCTTTTCCAGAAACCGGCAAGGCTTCAGAAGGTGGCGCGGCCATCTCCATGAGCGGCATCAGGCCGCTGGCATGGCCTTGCAGGTCATCCAGCTGCAACTCATCTCCGTCACACAGCGCAACGGCACGGTGCAACAGGTTTTCCAGTTCGCGCACATTGCCTTTGAGTGGGTGCTGGGTGAGTTGCTCCATGGTGCGCGGGGACAGGCATGGCGCGGGCATCCCGGCTTCGTCGGCAATGCGGGTCAATAGCGCGGCACACAGGGCGGGCAGGTCTTCGGTTCGCTCGCGCAGGGGGGGGATCACGATATCGATCACGTTGATCCGGTAAAACAGGTCCTGGCGGAAATGGCCTGCCAACACCTCGGTGGGCAGATCTTTGTGCGTGGCGCTGATGATCCGCACGTCCACAGCCTCCTCCTGGCTGGAGCCTACCGGACGCACACAGCGCTCCTGGATCGCGCGCAAGAGCTTGGACTGCATGGCCAGCGGCAAATCGCCAATTTCGTCCAGAAACAAAGTACCGCCCTTTGCCGCCTGGAAAAACCCCTCGCGGTCCTGTGTGGCCCCGGTGTAGGCGCCCTTTTTGGCGCCGAAGAACTCGGTTTCCAGCAGGTTCTCCGGGATCGCGCTGCAGTTCACCGCGACCCAGGGTCCATTGGCGCGGTGGCTGTTGGCGTGTAATGCACAGGCGACCAGTTCTTTGCCGGTGCCCGACTCACCGCGCACCAACACGGGGGCCATGCTGCGCGCCACCTTCACAATGCGCTCCTTCACACAGCGCATGGCGGGCGATTCGCCTGCCAGCCGTGTCAGTGCCGCCTGGCCGGTGGGCAGCCGAGGCACTGCGTCCGAGCGCCGGTTGGGCGTTATAGACGGGGCGCCCGCCTGGCGTGGTGTGGCATCTTGCACGGCAGATGCAATCACGGTGCGGAATTGTTTCAAGTCCACCGGTTTGGTCAGGTAGTCAAAAGCTCCCGCCTTGAACGACCCCACGGCGTTTTCCGCCGAACCATGGGCGGTAATCACCACGCACCGTTCCGGCCGCCGCTGCGCTTTCAGGCCGGCCAGAATCTCGATGCCCATGCCATCGGGCAAACGCATGTCCGTGATCACCACGTCGAAGGAGCGCGCATTGAGCAGTTGCCACGCTTCTTGCAGGCTGCCTGCGGTTTCGACGCGGTAGCCTTCGCGCAACAGGGTGAGTTCGTACAGGGTGCGCAGATCGGGCTCGTCGTCGACGACCAGTATCTGGGCATTGCTCAATACAGTGTGGTTTGCCATGGTGTGTCCGTCGTGGTGCGCAGGAAGGAAATGACAAACTCATTGCCTTCAGAAGGCTGTCCGCCTACCGGGCGAACGTTGCGCTGGTAGAGAATGGAGGCGCCGTGCCCTTCGCACAACTCCCGGCAAATGAACAGCCCCAAGCCGCTGGAGCGGCTCTCTGACGAGAAAAAAGGTTCGAACAGGTGGCGCTCCACCGATTGGTCCATCGGTGCGCCGTCGCTCCATACCGAAACGGCGGCGTGACGATCCCCCTGCAGGCAACTGCTGACCTGGATGGCACCGGTCTGCTGACTGGCGTAGCGGCTTGCGTTGTCGAGCAGATTGACCAGTACCCGGCGCAAATGGTCGGTGTCAAAGCGCACTTGCAGCGCCTGGTCTGGCAGGCGGGTGCCCAGCCGCTGCTGGCTGCCATTTTGCACCGCCCAGTCCAGACAAATTTGCTGAACCGATTCGTTGAGTGCCAGCGCAGGCGCAGCCAGCCCACGGCCATGGGGGGTTACGCGGGACACGTCCAGAATATCGTCCACAATTTTCTCCAGCCGCTTGGTGTTCTGGTGCACCATGGCGGTCAGTTGTTTCAGCCGGGGGTCTTCCAGGTCTTCTTCCAGCAGGGCGTTCGCCTGCGCGATGGCCGCCAGCGGATTGCGAATCTCATGGGCCACCGCAGTGGACATGCGCCCCATGCTGGCCAATTTTTCCGTGCGCATGCGTGCCTCCAGTTCACGCTGGTCCTGCAAAAACAGCACGCACAGGCTTTCTCCATCGGTCCCCAGGGGCGCTGCCAGCCGCGTGCGGGCGCGCACCCGGCGCGGGCCATGGCCTTCCATCCGGATCGTTACGTCTTCTTCCTGCGTGCGCCCCGTGCCGAAACTCAGCCGCGTGAGGTTGAGCAAGGGGCGCCATCCGGCTTCACCCCGCAGGTCAAACACCGGGGACTGCCGGGCGCGTTGCGACACCAGCAACTGCTGTGCGGCAGGGTTGGCGGCGCGCACACACCCTCGGTCATCCACGATCAACACCCCGTCTGGCAGAGACTCAATCACCAGCTCATTGACCTGGCGCTGGACTGTGGCTGCCAACTGGCTCCGCCTGGCGCGTTGCCCTTCGCTGGCCAAACGGCTGGCAAGCTGGTTTGCCAGCAGGGCAATGGCAAAGTAGCCCACCCCGCTGAGTGCCGCCTGCACGAAACGGGGCGTGGTGGCATCGATGGTGCTGTGCAAATAGGTCCACAAGGTGCCACCCAACAGCAGTACGGTGACACCGGCGGCGGTGCCCAGCGCCAGGCGCAAGGACCCCAGCACCGAGGCCAGCAATATCGGCAAGGCAAACAGCGGCGTGTAATTGATGCCGCTGTTGTCCTGTACCAGTTGCAGCAAGGAGAACACCAGCAGATCCAGACCAACCAGCCCCCCCCAGGCAGGATTGAAGGACCGGCCCAGCCGCCGGGGTTTGATCCATAGTTTGGAAACCAGTGTGCTGGCGAAATAGGCGGCGCTGGCCAGGGCCTGCACCTTGCTGTGTGTGCTGCCGGTGAAATACAGGGCGCTTTGCAGCAACATGAGCACCAGGCCCAGGGTCAGCCGCGCCGTCATAAAGCCTTGCCACAGGCGGCCAAACTCCTGGGGATCGTCGAGCTGGTGCAGTTCCCGGTCCAGCACCGCAGGACCAAACCAGGAGTGGGCAGGTGCGGCAGAGCCCATTCAGGATTCCTTTAATTGGCGGTGGGCGTTGCTGCAATACGTCCCGCGGGCTCCGTAAACCGCCTCATTGGCGGGAACATGCACACCGCACTGGCCACAACGGACCATCTCCACCTGGGTCTGTGTGGGCGGGTGTTGGTGTTGGCGTTGGCGCTGGGCATCCAGCTGTTTGGCGGCGCGCGCGGTGCGCCAGCGCCATGCCACCAGCAACATCACCAAAAAGCCCAGAAGGTACTTCACGCCGCGTGCCCCAGGATGACTTCCATGACAAAGCGAGAGCCCACATAGGCCAGCATCAAAAAGGCCGAGCCCATGTACAGCACCCGAATGGCCCTTTTACCGCGCCAGCCAAACCCGGCGCGACCGATGAGCAGCACGGCAAAGGTGATCCACGACAGCACCGAGAACACCGTCTTGTGGTTCCAGTGCCAGGCGTGTGTCGGGCCATAGACCACCTCGCCAAACAAAAAGCCGATCAAGAGCGTGGCGCTGAGCAAGACAAAGCCCGCACCTACAAAACGGAAGGTCAAGCGCTCCAGTGTCAGCAAAGGCAGGCCACTGTGGGGGTCTTCAGCCAGGCGGATGCGGTTTTCCGTGCGGGTCATGAACCAGGCATGGACTACCGCTGTTCCAAACAGGCCATAACACGCCACACCAAAGGCCAGATGCAGGGGCAGCCACATGGACGCATTGGCGGGCAGGGGGCTGCCGGGAAACAGGTAGGCCAATACCACCGCACCGGCACCCAAGGCACACAGCGCCCAACGGGTCTGGAGCTGTGGAAAAATCTGGCTTTCCACGGCGTAAACGGCCGCCACCAGCCACGCCGTCATGGACAGCGCCGGAGCAAACCCAAAATGGGCAGGCTCACCAAACAGACTCCAACCGAGCAGCAGCCCGTGTAAAAGCCAGGCCGCCACCACCCCGGTGCGCGCCGCAGGGGGCGACATGCGGTGGCCGCGCACGGCGGGCCAGGCATAGGCGGCGGCGGCCAAAACCGAAAGAATCAGGCTGATGGGGTACGCACTGGCTAAAATCATCCTCACAGTTTAGCGTTTTGCACCCTGCCAGCCCCGATTGACCTTCCCCATAGGTCTGGGGCGCCGGCAATCATCCTCATTGGACCCACTATGGCCTCCGCTCTATCCGACAAACTTTCCCGCCTCGTCAAGGAATTGCGAGGGCAGGCCCGCATCACCGAATCCAACGTCTCCGACATGCTGCGCGAGGTGCGCATGGCACTGCTGGAGGCCGATGTGGCCTTGCCCGTGGTGCGCGACTTCATCGCCCGTGTCAAGGACAAGGCCATGGGCGAAGACGTGCTGGGCTCCCTGCAGCCCGGCCAGGTGCTGGTGAGCATTGTCAGCAAAGAGCTGGCCGCCACCATGGGCGAGGGCGTCAGCGACATCAACCTCGCCGCCCAGCCGCCCGCCGTGATTTTGATGGCCGGCCTGCAAGGGGCTGGTAAAACCACCACCACCGCCAAGTTGGCCAAGCACCTGATCGAAAAGCGCAAGAAAAAAGTGCTCACCGTCTCGGGCGACGTCTACCGCCCAGCGGCTATCGAGCAGCTCAAGACCGTCACCGCCCAGGCGGGCGCCGAGTGGTTTGCCAGCACGCCGGACCAAAAGCCGGTCGATATTGGCCTGGCCGCGCTGGACTACGCCCGCAAGCACTTCTTTGACGTGCTGCTGGTCGACACCGCTGGCCGTTTGGCCATTGATGAAGCGCTGATGAAGGAGATCAAGGATCTGCACGCGGCCCTGAACCCGGTGGAAACCCTGTTTGTGGTGGACGCCATGCAGGGCCAGGACGCCGCCAACACCGCCAAAGCCTTCAAGGAAGCGCTGCCGCTGACTGGCATCATCCTGACCAAAACCGATGGCGACTCCCGCGGCGGTGCCGCCCTGTCGGTGCGCCAGATCACGGGGGCACCGATCAAATTCGCCGGTACCAGTGAAAAATTGGACGGATTGGAGGTGTTCGACGCCGAACGCCACGCCGGGCGCATTCTGGGCATGGGCGACATCCTGGCGCTGGTGGAGCAGGTCACCGCCGGGGTCAATGTGGAGGCCGCGCAAAAGCTGGCCGCCAAGGTCAAGAGCGGCGCCGGTTTCGATTTGAACGATTTTCTGGGCCAGATCCAGCAAATGAAGCAAATGGGCGGCTTATCGAGTCTGATGGACAAACTGCCATCGGCACTGGCCGCCAAAGCCGGCCAGGTCGACATGGACCGGGCCGAAAAAGACATCAAGCGCAAGGAAGGCATCATCCACAGCATGACCCCGCTGGAGCGCCGCAAGCCCGAACTCATCAAAGCCACCCGCAAGCGCCGCATTGCCGCCGGTGCCGGGGTGCATGTTCAGGAAGTCAACCGCATGCTCAAGGAGTTTGAGCAGATGCAGGACATGATGAAAAAGATGAAAGGCGGCGGCATGATGAAGATGATGAAGCGCCTGGGCGGCATGAAAGGCATGCCAAAGATGCCGTTTTAAGCCTCTAGCCCGCGTAGGCTATGCGTATACAGCTATTGAATTTATAGCGTATCCTCGCGCACCAGCACCTCGCCCCGCAGCGAATAGCTGCGTGTTTCGGTAATCCGCACGTCCACCAGTTGCCCGATCAGCCGTGCGGGCCCGGCGAAGTTCACCACCCGGTTGCACTCGGTGCGGCCCATCAATTCGGTGTCGTCACGTTTGGAGACCCCTTCCACCAAAATGCGCTGCACCGTGTTCAGGCGGCTCTCGCTGATGCGGGTGATGCTGGCGTTGATCACCTCTTGCAGGTGGTGCAGGCGTTTGAGCTTCACCTCGTGCGGCGTCTCGTCGTGTAAATTGGCCGCCGGTGTGCCGGGGCGGGGGCTGAAAATGAAGCTGAAACTGTTGTCAAAGCCCACATCGTCGATCAGCTTCATCATTTTGCTGAAGTCGTCCTCGGTTTCCCCAGGGAAACCCACAATGAAATCGCTGCTCATGGCCATGTCCGGGCGGATGGCGCGCAGTTTGCGGATGGTGCTTTTGTACTCCATGGCGGTGTAACCGCGCTTCATGGCCATCAAAATGCGGTCCGAGCCGTGCTGCACCGGCAGGTGCAAATGGCTCACCAGTTTGGGGATCTTGTCGTACGCTGCAATCAGCGAGGGCGTGAACTCGTTGGGGTGGCTGGTGGTGTAACGGATGCGCTCAATGCCGGGAATGTCGGCCACGTACTCCAGCAGGGTGGCAAAGTCCGCCATTTCGGCGGTGAGCGCCGATGCGTCGCCCACCATCCTGGCGCGGTAGGCGTTCACGTTCTGGCCCAGCAAGGTCACTTCCTTCACGCCCTGGTCGGCCAGGCCCGCCACCTCCACCAGCACGTCTTCAAACGGGCGGCTCACCTCTTCGCCACGGGTGTAGGGCACCACGCAGTAGCTGCAGTACTTGGAGCAGCCTTCCATGATGCTCACAAAGGCGGACGCACCCTCTACCTTGGCGGGCGGCAGGTGGTCAAACTTTTCAATCTCGGGGAAGCTGATGTCCACCTGGGCACGGTCCTGCAGGCGGCGCTGGTTCAGCAGTTCGGGCAGGCGGTGCAGGGTTTGCGGGCCAAACACCACGTCCACATAAGGCGCACGGGCGATGATGGCGGCGCCCTCCTGGCTGGCCACGCAGCCGCCCACGCCAATCTGCACGCCCTTGGCCTTGAGGTGCTTGACGCGGCCCAGGTCGGAGAACACCTTTTCCTGCGCCTTCTCACGCACCGAGCAGGTGTTAAACAGAATCAGGTCGGCCTCGTCCACATTCTGTGTGGGCTCGTACCCTTGCGCCGCGCGCAGCACATCGTTCATTTTGGCCGAGTCGTACTCGTTCATCTGGCAGCCAAAGGTTTTGATAAAGACTTTTTTAGACATGGATAGACTTTTACTTTTGCTATATATTTAGGAGCTGCTTGCGCAGGTTCTACGCGGGCTAGAGCCCTAAAACGCTTAAGAAATGGGTGGCTGGAAGCCAGCCGCCGCATCAGGGCTTGGCCGCTTGTGCTTCCGCTTCGGTCAAGACCCAGACCTCGTGGACCAGGCCCAGAGGCTCCCGCACGTAGGCCACCAGCAGGGTTTGACCCACCAGCGCGCCCGACATCACCAGCATGTTGTTGGTGCCGCGAATGCGCGCGCCAGGCGACAAGCGCGCCAGCTCGCCATTCATCAGCATGTTCGGCGGATTGGTGATTTGCATGGTGCCGCGTTGGGCCGTCGGGGGAAACGGGCGAACAGCGGCGGTCTGGGCCATGGCCGAAGCGCCCAGGCACAGCAGGGCGGCCAACAGGCCGAAACGCCACGCCGCAGGGCGCGGCGACAGCTTGGGGAGGCAGCGGTTCATGGTATCTGTCCAGAGGCTGGTTGAAAAAGCAGGCGAGAATGCTACCACGCAACCCTCAGTTACAATGCCTCCAAAATATGTTCAGTCCACTGGACTTTCAAATCGCAAGGCACTCAAGGGAGGCCTTTTTTCTTATTCTCTGGTAATTTGAGTAGTTCGAAGGCTTTAGTTGGTGTCCATCGTTTCGTCTCCTGTAAATCAAACAGTCCCGCAGCACATTGCCATCATCATGGATGGGAACCGCCGCTGGGCTAAAAAAATGGGCATGCCCGCTGCGGTGGGCCATGCCAGCGGTGCGCGGCAGGTGCGCAGCATCGTGCAGGCCTGTGCCGACCGGGGCGTGCGTTACCTCACCCTGTTTGCCTTCAGCACCGAAAACTGGCAGCGCCCGCAAGACGAAGTCTCCAGCCTCATGGCCTTGCTGGCGCTGTACCTGAAAAAAGAAGTCAACGACATGAACGCCAAAGGCGTGCGCCTCAAAGTCGTAGGCAACACCTCGGGTTTTGATGCCAAGATTCAGGAACTGATCCGCAACGCGCAAGACAAAACCGCCCACAACGACGCCATCACCCTCACCGTTGCCGCCAACTACGGTGGCCGCTGGGACGTGGTCCAGGCCGTCAAGGCATGGCAAGCCGCCCATCCCGGCCAGCCGGTGGAAACCATGGACGAGGCTGCTTTGAGCGCCCACCTGGACACCGCCTACGCTCCCGACCCCGATTTGCTCATCCGCACCGGCGGCGAGTCCCGCATCAGCAACTTCATGCTGTGGCAGCTTGCCTATACCGAACTGTTCTTTACCGATGCCTTGTGGCCCAACTTCACCGCCGATGTGCTCGACCAGGCCATTGCCTGGTACGGTTCGCGCGATCGGCGGTTTGGGGGCTCTGGCGCCGAGTCGACTCCCAATGCCTAAGTTTGATCACGCATCTGTCTGGGCGCAGATCCTGCAGGATGAACCGCAGCTGGAATTCGCGGTGCTGGTGGGTAGTCGCGCCAAGGGCAATGCGCGCGCAGACAGCGACTGGGACATCGCCCTGCAATGGTTCCCAAATCTTGACTTGCTTGCCGTTTTGGCTGCCACCGAAACTCTGCGGCGCAAATTGGCGCTTGCCTTGCATGTCAGTGTGGATGCCATTGACCTCATCGAGCTACGCCGTGCCAACCTGGCCATGCGCGCCAGTGTGGCCGAAGAAGGCATTCCCCTGGCGGGTGCTGATTCACTCGCTTGGGCGCACTTTTTGCGGCGCACTTGGCGTGATTTGGAAGACTTTTATTGGGACAGGCAACATGCGGCTTGACTTGTACCAAGCCGAGACGGCGCGCATTGCCGCTGAACAGGGTGCGCTGCTGGCGCAGGCCAAAGGCATCCTCGCCACCGGGCGCGGGCTAACGGCATTGGAGCAAAGCGGCGTGTTACATGCCTTGCAGGTGCTTATTGAAAACGCCATTGGCAAAACCAAGCAATTGCTTAAAGCACAGAATCAGCCCGTTCCCGTGTCGGGCTACGACGCGTTCAAGGCGCTGGCCCAGCGTGGCTTGCTTGATCAGTCAGACTTGGCCGCCTGGAATGCAGTGATTGGGCTGCGTAACCGCATTGTTCATGACTACATGAATATTGATATGGACCAGGTCATGGCTCTGGTTGCCGCTGATAAGGCGCAGTTCATTGTTCAGTTTTTGCTTAAAGAAATTACCGACTGAGCCTTCGTGGTTCAATTCGCGCACTAACGCCATAGAAAATACAAACCCCATGCAGATAGCGCCCTTTATAAATACAACAGCCAATTTGAAGTTCCACTGTCTGCGAATCGCACTGGCAGGGCTTGGTTTGGTGCTCAGTGCCGGGCTGCAAGCCCAGACGTCGGCCCCCTCTTTGGGCGGTGGCTCTTCGGTTTCGTCCGGTTCCGTTACCTTAGACGCCGCCCCTGCAACGCCTGCTGGCGCGCGTGCAGGACTCAACCCACAGGCAGCAGCACAGCAGCCAGCCGCAACTCCAGATGCCAAGGCGGACGCCCAAAACGCAAATGCGCAAGCCCAAGAATCAGACACACAAGCCAAAACAAGCCCAGAAGACTCCCAGCCCCCCGCTGCTGAAATAGTCAAAGACTCGGCAGCAGACGATATCGAGTTCCAGCGTTTTGTGCGCAGCGCCACAGGGCAGTCTTTAAGGCTCTTTGGGTACGAGTTGTTTGCCAACTCCAGTAGATTTGCGTCTGTGCAGGCAGCACCGGTACCTGCAGGATACGTACTTGGGCCAGGCGATGAACTGGTGGTTCAGGTCAATGGCCTGATTGAAATCAATGAACGGCTGGTCATCGACCGCGATGGCCGAGTCATGGTGCCAAAAGTCGGACCATTGAACCTGGCTGGCGTCGCTTTGAGTGATGCCGAAAAAATCTTTAGCAACCATATCGGCAAGGTTTTTCGCAACTTCACCGTCAGCGTAACGATGGGTCGTCTGCGCAGCATTGAAGTGTTTGTGGTGGGGCAAGCCCGCAAGCCCGGCAAACATTTGGTCAGCAGCTTGTCGTCGTTGATCAACGCCTTGTTTGAAACTGGCGGACCCAGCTCCAACGGCAGTATGCGGGCCATTGAACTCCGGCGAGCGGGTAAAAAAATTGCCACGGTCGATATGTATTCATTTTTGGCACGGGGCGACAACAGTGCCGATGTGAAATTGCTGGCAGGCGACATCATCTTCATCCCCCCAGCCAGTGCGCGTGCCGCACTCCTGGGCACAATCAATGCACCGGCCATTTACGAGCTCCGTCCCAACGAGACCATCAGCGAGATTTTGGGTATGTCGGGAGGCTTGCCTACGCTGGCCGCCCCCCAAAAGGCCCAGTTGGAGCGACTGGATGCCAATCGGGACATCGCCCGTTATGTTGAAGACTTTGCGCTAGACCAAAAAGGGCTTGGCCTCGTCCTCAAAGCGGGCGACATCGTGACTGTTTTTCAAATCAGCCCGCAAATCGCCAATGTCGTCACTTTGCAAGGCAATGTGGCCGCGCCACTGCGCTATACCTACAAGCCCGGTATGCGCGTGGCCGATTTGTTGAGTGACAAGCGTTTGCTTATTCCCGGCAGCTATTGGCAGCAAATTAACCAAGGGGCTGCTGCAGGCAACTATTCACGCCCTGAAGTCAATCTGGACTACGCCACTATTCAGAGATTGGACCCCATTGCGCTGCGCACCAGGCTCATTGCTTTCAACCCGGCCAAGGCCATCGCGCTGGAAAGCACGGAAAATCTGGAGTTGATGAGCGGGGATATCGTCACCGTCTATGGCCCCAAAGACGCAGGCCCCGAGACAGACAACAGCGTAGTCGTCACAGGCGAAGTCGTGGGCGGCACCAAACGTTTTGTATGGCGTGAGGGCTTCACCATTAAAGACATCATTCCTTCTGCGCAATGGCTGGTGGATTACTACAGCTACTGGCAACGGCCCGTAGCCAGCAGTTTGCGCAACGATATCAACTGGGATTACGCGCAAGTCATTCGCCGAGATCCCGCCACTTTGACCAGCAAGGCCATTACATTCAACCTCGGCAACGCCGTTCTAAAGGGCATCCCTGCAGACAACATTCGCCTGGAATCGGGTGACAAAGTTGCATTGTTTACCACTGCCCAACTTGCCGTGCCATTGGAGAAACGCACCCAGTTGGTGACCGTATCGGGCGAAGTAGCGGTGCCCGGCGTATACCAAACCCATCCTGGCGAAACTCTCCCGCAGTTGCTAAAGCGCATTGGTGGCCTCACCCCCCAAGCCTATGTGTTTGGCAGCGAGTTCAGCCGCGAATCAGTCCGTACACGCCAGCAAGACAACCTGGATGCACTTATTCGCCGCCTGGAAGCGCAGTACCAATCCCAGGCAGGCAGTGTTGCTGCCAACCGCACGGGGGAAACAGCAGCCCAGGCCCAACTGGTACAACAGCAGCAAGCCCAGCAACTCAAAAGCCAGATCGACAGACTCAAGGCCTTCAAAAGCAATGGCCGCCTGGCCATGGAGCTGGACCCGCAGGCCCAAACCCTGGCCGCCTTGCCCGCCTTGCCGCTGGAAGATGGCGACCGCATCCTCATCCCCGCTATACCGGGGTTTGTCTCGGCCTATGGCTCGGTGAACAACGAAAACGTGTTCATCTACAAACAAGGCAAAACGGTGGCTGACGTGCTCAAATCCGCAGGTTTGACCGACGACGCCGAACCCGATCAGGCCTTCGTGCTGCGGGCCGATGGCAGCATCATTGCCCGGCGTGACCGGGGTGGCCTGTTTGGCGGCAACTTTGAATCCATCCAGGTCATGCCCGGCGACGCCTTGGTGGTGCCCGCGCAAGTGGACCGCCGCACCGCCTATTCCAAATTCATAGAAGGCGCCAAGGACTGGACGGCCATCTTCTACCAATTCGGCCTGGGGGCCGCGGCACTTAAGACACTAAGGAACTGAGGCAAACATGAATAGGTCCTCACCACAGTCTTTATCTGAGATGGATACGCAATTGCGCCAAGTGCTGGCACGTTTTCCTGATCTGGTGCTTGGATTGGTGTTTGGTTCGGTTGCGCAAGGGCGGCAACGGCCTGACAGTGATCTGGACATTGCGGTGCAGGCCAAGCAGGCTTTTACCGTGGAAGAAAAAACGGCGCTTATCGAAGCCCTTGCCCAAAGCACTGGCCGCCCTATTGATCTGATTGATTTGAAAGTAGTGGCAGAGCCCTTGCTGGGGCAAATCCTGCGGCATGGCCGTCGGTTATTTGGCAGCAACACTGCATACGCGCAATTAATCAGCCGCCACTTGTTTGAGCAGGCAGACTTTATGCCCTACCGCTCCAGGATACTTGCAGAAAGGCGGGCGGCATGGATCGGGAAGTAGTTGAACAAAAACTGGAATCCCTGCGGCGCTGTTTGCAGCGCATCGAAACCAAATGCCCCTCAGATGCAAATATGCTCGTTGCAGAGTTTGACCTGCAAGACATCATCTCGCTTAACCTTAGCAGAGCCGTTCAGCTGTGTGTAGACATTGGTGCGCATTTGATTTCGGAGATGAATAACCCCCCGCCAGACACCATGGGCCAGACATTTGACATACTTGCACAGACCGGGCTATTGGACGCCTCGCTGGCGAGCAATCTCAAAAAGGCGGTTGGATTTCGCAATATTGCTGTTCACAACTACGAAGCCATCAATTGGCACATCGTGCACAGCATCGTAAAAAACCATTTGACCGATTTTGCAGCCTTTGCGCATGTTGTGTCTTTGAAATTGAACCATCCATGAATCAAACCACTGAGCCCGTAGAAGACGACGAAATCAACCTGCTCGATTTGCTGCAGGTTATTGTGGACAATCTGCGCCTATTGGTGCTGGCGCCCCTGGCCGCAGGCCTGCTGGCGCTGGGTATCACGTTTGCCATTGCGCCCACCTTTACCGCCACCACCGTATTCATGCCGCCACAACAACAGCAAAGTGGTGCAGCTGCCATGCTGGCTGGTTTAGGCGCTCTGGGTGGTTTGGCCGGTGCCGCCACCGGCATCAAAAACCCCAACGACCAGTTTGTGGCGTTTTTAAAGAGCGATTCCATCGCCAACGCCCTGATCGACCGCTTCAAACTCATGGAGCGGTACAAGTCCCAACTTAAAACCGACGCCCGTAGAACACTGGACGGTGTCAGCAAAATCGCCAGTGGCAAAGATGGCCTTATTACCGTGGAGGTGGACGACAAAGACCCCGTGCTTGCCGCCCAGCTGGCCAACGCCTATGTAGAAGAACTGGGCAAAATGCTCAACCGCCTGGCTATTACCGAGGCACAGCAACGCCGGGCATTCTTTGAAAAGCAGCTTTTGCAAACCAAAGACAAACGCACCGTGGCAGAGCAGGCCCTGCGGGCCAGCGGCGTCAACAGCTCGGCCCTTAAGTCCAACCCAGAAGCGGCCATCAAAGCCGTGGCCGAATTGCAGGCGCAAATTGCAGCGCAAGAAGTCAAGCTGGCCAGCATGCGCGGCTACCTCACCGAGGCGGCCCCAGACTTCAAACAAGCCCAAACCGAACTGGCTGCCCTGCGCGCCCAGTTTGCCAAAGCCGAGAAGTCGTCCACCCCCACCGGTGGTGCGGATGCCGACTACGTAGCCCGTTTTCGCGACGTCAAGTATTTTGAAACCCTGTTTGAACTCTTTGCCAAACAGTTTGAGCTGGCCAAGGTGGACGAAGCACGTGAAGGCGCCGTCATTCAAGTGGTAGATGCCGCCGAACCACCCGAGCGCAAAAGCAAACCTAAAAAGGCGCTGATCGCGGTGCTGACTACATTGGCCATGGGCATGGTTTTGCTGCTGTTTGTTTTCATTCGAACAGCATGGCAAGGTGCCGCCCAGACCCCCGAAACCGCAGAAAAAATGCTCCGCCTGCGCGGCGCATTTGCAAAGGCGCTGGGTCGCGCCTGAACCAACGCTTTATGTTCATTTATCTGACCATCTTTACCGTTACCGCATTGGCGGGTGTGGCACTGGTGCTTACCCAACGCTGGCACGGCCATTTCAGCATGGACGGCACCTCGGGCGTGCAAAAGCACCATACGGTGCCTACGCCCCGCATTGGTGGTGTCGCCATCGTGGCGGGTCTGCTGGCCGCCTGGCTGCTGGTGGAACCAGATAATGTGGCTGATGTTTTGGGCCCCATGCTGCTGGCGGGAATTCCGGCTTTTGCGTTTGGGCTGGCTGAAGACATCACCAAACGGGTGGGCGTGCTTCCGCGCCTGCTGGCCACCATGTTCAGTGGTGCACTGGCCTGGTACCTGACCGGTGTAGCCATGCAAGACACCGGTTTCCCGCCGCTGGATTTACTCCTGCAGTTCACCCCGCTGGCGGTGCTGTTTACAGCTTTTGCAGTGGGTGGGGTGGCCAATGCGGTCAACATCATTGACGGCTTCAATGGTCTGGCTGCCGGCTCGGTGGCCATCATGCTTGGTGCTCTGGGGCTGATTGCGCTAAACGTAGGCGATGGGGCATTGGCCACAGTGTGTTTTGTCCTGGCAACCAGTGCCCTGGGCTTTGGTGCTGTCAACTGGCCCATGGGCAAGATATTTTTAGGCGATGGCGGTGCCTATTTGCTAGGTTTCTGCCTGGCCTGGGTGGCAGTGCTGCTGCCCATGCGCAGCCCACAGATTAATGCATGGGCCACCATTCTGGTATGTGCTTACCCAGTGCTGGAAGTGGTTTTTTCCGTTCTCCGCCGCCGCAAGCGGGTGGGGCACCACCCAGGCCAGCCCGACAAAGTGCATCTGCACCACCTGATTCACCGCCGTGTGGTGTGCAAACTATTTCCCCACCACAGTGCTGCTTTAAAAAATGGTCTGACCAGCGTGCTGTGCTGGCCTTGCGCCGCATTGCCTGCCGCATGGGGCGTTTTTTATGCGGGGAACACGCCCATGCTTATTCTTGGGTTGGCCCTGGTTTGTTTTGGCTACGCCGCCCTCTACGCACGCCTGAGCCAATTTCGCTGGTGCTTTAGCGCATTGACGCTGCAAGCAAAAATCGCCACAACAAACCCATGAGTCAACAACCTAACTGGGCTGGCCAGCCAAATTGAACCTGGATTCAGCATGAGCACCATCAAACTGTTCGAGACAAGCCAAGTCCGCTCCCAATGGGATGCGGAGAAAGAAGCCTGGTTTTTCAGCATTGTGGATGTCATTGCCGTGTTGACCGATAGCGCTGATGCTGGGGCATATTGGCGCAAGCTCAAGCAGCGACTCAAGGCAGAGGGCAATGAAACCGTGACAAATTGTCACGGTTTGAAAATGACAGCACCTGATGGCAAACAGCGGATCACAGACGTAGCCGACACCGAACAACTGCTGCGCCTAATCCAATCCATTCCCTCACCCAAGGCAGAGCCCTTCAAACAATGGCTGGCGCGGGTGGGTTACGAGCGCGTTGAAGAAACCGACGACCCCGAGCTGGCTTTTGACCGGGCCATGGCGACCTATCTGAAAAAAGGCTACTCCAAAGATTGGATCAACCAGCGGCTGAAAAGCATAGAGGTACGCAAAGACCTCACCGACGAATGGGAAAACCGTGGGGTTAAACAGGGCCAAGAGTTTGCCATCCTGACCGACGAAATCACCAAAGCCTGGAGCGGCCTGAGCACGCGCCAATACCGCCAGCACAAAGACCTGAAAAAAGAGAACCTGCGTGACCACATGACCAACATGGAACTGGTGCTCAACATGCTGGCCGAAGCCACCACCACAGAAATATCACGCGAAAAATTGCCTACTGGCTTTGACGAAAGCCTGGAAATCGCCCAACAAGGTGGAACTATTGCCGGTAACACCCGAAAAGCCATTGAGGCAAAATCTGGCAAAGCCATCATCAGCAGCCGTAACGCCAAAAAACTCAAGTAAAAACAGCCTCTAGCCCCCGCCAATCAAGCGCGAGCAGCTATCAAATTCATATCGCTCACCATGTCAACAATCCAATCAGGTACCCAAAAAGCCGCCCTCATCACCTGCATCACCGGCCAAGACGGAGCCTAGAACCCGTGCAAACAAAGGTAAACAAAGGCCATCCACCATGCGGCTGACCCCAGAGCAAATTGAAGCCATCAAGCAAACGGCCCAGGCCGTGCTTGGGGTCAATGCGCGCGTGACGCTATTTGGCTCACGCGTGGACGACTCAAAAAAAGGGGGGGATATTGATCTGCTTTTTGAAACTGACCGCCCGCTAGACAACCGTGCTGCGACCATTGGGGCAATTTATGTTGAGCTCATCCGCAAGCTGGGCGACCGCAAAATTGACATCATCCTCAAAGACCCAGCCACACCTCCCGCCCCTGTGCTGACCATTGCAAAGCAAACCGGCATCCAGCTATGAACCTTAAATACCTGCCAGAACACGCACAAGCTGAATTTGATGGAAATTGGGTGCAAAACTATTATTTTCGCTGCCAGTAAAAGCAAATAGCCGAGGCTACAATTGTTTAAAAATAAAACAGCTGCATGTTACCGGCCAATCTGTCACACGCCCATTTCGGCGCCTACTGGCTGCGGTAGCCATTCTGAACCGGTTTTACTCAGCACTCGTACCTCTTAGCACGCAAAAGAATGACCACCCGCCGCCAGACCGCAAACGACGACACCCTGTTTTGGACGCTCAAGCTACTCCAGGAAAACCCTGGCGTGACCCAACGCACCTTGGCCAAAGAGGTGGGCATCAATGTCAGCAGCATCAACTTCTGCCTCAAAGCCTTGGTAGAAAAAGGCTGGATCAAGATGGGCAACTTCAGCAAGAACCCCGACAAACTGAGTTACGCCTATCTGCTTACACCCACCGGTGTGGCTGAAAAGGCGGCACTGACCCGGCGCTTCTTGCAGCGCAAGATGGCTGAATATGAAAAGCTGCGTGAAGAAATTGAGGCGCTGCAGCTTGAGGCTGGTCAGCCATCAACATCCACACCAGCAAAACCCGGTTTATGAGCAACACGCCAAAAATTTATGTAGCAGGCCACCGTGGAATGGTTGGCTCAGCCATCGTGCGCCAACTGCTGCAAAGCGGCATCAATCCTGAGTCCCTAATACTCAGAACACACTCCGAGCTAGACCTCACCAACCAGGCAGCCGTTCAAGCCTTCTTTGCCGTCGAAAAGCCCACCCAGGTCTATCTGGCCGCAGCCAAAGTAGGCGGCATCCATGCCAACAACACCTACCCGGCAGACTTTATCTACCAAAACCTGATGATGCAGGCCAATGTGATTGAGGCCGCTTTTCAGAATGGCGTGCAAAAACTGCTGTTTTTAGGCTCCAGCTGCATCTACCCCAAGCTGGCTCCCCAGCCCATGACGGAGTCCGCTCTGCTCACCGGCCCGCTAGAGCCCACCAACGAACCCTACGCCATTGCCAAAATTGCCGGCATCAAACTCTGTGAGTCTTACAACCGCCAATATGGTGCCAGCCACGGCATTGACTACCGCAGCGTCATGCCCACCAACCTGTATGGCCCCGGTGACAACTACCACCCGCAAAACAGCCACGTCATCCCCGCGCTGATTCGCCGGTTTCACGAAGCTAAGGTCAATGGTGCCGCAAAAGTCACCATCTGGGGCAGCGGCACCCCCAAACGCGAGTTTTTGTATGTGGACGATATGGCTGCCGCCAGCGTGTTTGTCATGAACCTGCCCAAGGCTGTGTACGACCAGCACACCACCCCCATGCAAAGTCAGATCAACGTGGGCTATGGCTCAGACATCACCATCGCAGAGCTGGCCCAAGCCGTCCGCCATGCCACAGGCTACCAAGGCACCATCGACTTCGACCCCTCCCAACCGGACGGATCTCCGCGTAAGCTCATGGACAGCACCCGCCTGAACGCACTGGGCTGGCAAGCCAAGGTCAATCTGGAGCAGGGTTTGGCATTGTCCTATACAGATTTTAAGCATCAAAACAGCCTCTAGCCCCCGCCCATCAAGCGCAAGCAGCTATCAAATTCATATCAACCTCCATGTCAACAATCCAATCAAGCACCCAAAAAGTCGCCCTCATCACCGGCATCACCGGCCAAGACGGCTCTTACCTGGCTGAATTTTTGCTGGAAAAGGGCTATGTTGTGCACGGCATCAAACGCCGCGCCAGCTTGTTCAACACCCAGCGGGTAGACCACATCTACCAAGACCCGCATATAGACAACGCCAACTTCAAGCTGCACTACGGCGACCTGACTGACACCAGCAACCTGGTGCGCATCGTGCAAGAAACCCAGCCGGACGAAATTTACAATCTGGGCGCACAAAGCCATGTGGCCGTCAGCTTTGAAAGCCCCGAATACACCGCCGACGTAGACGGCATGGGCACGCTGCGCCTGCTGGAGGCCATTCGCATCCTGGGCTTGGAAAAGAAAACCCGCTTTTACCAGGCCAGCACCAGCGAACTTTATGGCCTGGTGCAAGAAACCCCGCAAAAGGAAACCACGCCGTTTTACCCTCGCAGCCCCTATGCCGTAGCCAAAATGTATGCGTACTGGATTACCGTAAACTACCGCGAAGCCTATGGCATCTATGCCTGCAACGGCATCTTGTTCAACCACGAGAGCCCGCGCCGGGGAGAAACCTTTGTCACCCGCAAAATCACCCGTGGTCTGGCCAACATCAGCCAGGGCCTGGAAGGCTGCTTGTACATGGGCAACATCGACGCCCTGCGCGACTGGGGCCATGCCAAAGACTATGTGCGCATGCAATGGATGATGCTGCAGCAAGACAAAGCAGAAGACTTCTGCATAGCCACCGGCGTGCAATACAGCGTGCGCCAGTTCATAGAGAAAACCGCCGCGGCCCTGGGAATGCCCCTGCGCTGGGAAGGTACCGGTGTAAATGAAGTTGGCTATTGGAACAATACACCCATTGTCAAAATCGACCCCCGCTACTTCCGCCCCACCGAAGTCGAAACCCTGCTGGGCGACCCTACCAAGGCCAAACAAAAACTAGGCTGGGTGCCCGAGATCACGCTGAACGAAATGATCACCGAGATGGCCGCTGCCGACCTGGCCGAAGCCAAAAAGCATGCGCTGCTGAAAAAGCACGGCTATGACGTGAGCGTCAGCGTGGAGTAGTGAAATCAGCCGCCACTACATACCAAACGAAACCCCCATTTGATGAACCTGGCTGCCCTCCAGACTCTCATTGCTGCCGGTGAATCACTGACGCTGGAACTTAAAAAGTCTACGGCAGAGAAAGACCGCGCTTGCCGCAGCCTGTGCGGGCTAGCCAATGGGCAAGGCGGACAAGTGGTTTTTGGTGTCACCCCGGCTGGTAAAGTAGTAGGCCAAAAGGTGACTGACCGCACTCTTGAAGAGCTTGCACAAGAGTTTCAGGGCTTCGAGCCGCCCCTGGCACCACGTCTGAACCGCATTGCCATCACCAACAGTAACAACGATTCTGGCTTACAAGTGCTGTTGATTGAAGTTGACCGGGCAACCCACCTGCCGATCACTTACAGAGGGGTACCCTATGAACGCGTGCTCAACACCACCCGCATCATGCCGCGTGCCAACTATCAGCGCTTGTTGGCCGAATCCATGCATGCCACCGAACGTTGGGAAATGCAAGCAGCTGTTGGTTGCAGCATCGACATCATCGATACGCGCGAGCTCCTCGTTACCATTGAGGAAGCCATCCGCCGTGGCCGTATAGAAGACCCAGGAACGCGCGACCCCATGGACGTGCTGCGTGGCTTGGGCCTACTGGTACAGGGCGATCAACTCAGTCGCGCGGCTATTGCCCTGTTTTGCAAGGACGATCACTCTATCCCTGAGTTCCCTCAATTCAACCTGCGTCTGGCTCGATTCAAAGGCACCACCCGTGACGAGTTTCTGGATAACCGCCAATACGCTGGCAACGCTTTTGCCCTTATGCGCCGGGCCGAACGCTTTCTAATTGACTGGATGCCGGTAGCCGGAAGAATTGTGCCAGGCCAAATGGCGCGCATTGACACACCCGCGCTACCGGTTGAAGCTGTACGCGAAGCATTGGCCAATGCTTTTATACACCGCGATTACACCAGCGCCGCAGGCTCGGTATCGGTGGCTTTGTACGATGATCGGCTGGAGGTCATCTCACCCGGCGAATTGCACTTTGGGCTAACTCCTGAAATTCTTTACCAGCCGCATGAATCCAAGCCCTGGAACCCCTGGATTGCCAAGGTGTTCTATCGCCGCGGCATTATCGAAACTTGGGGTCGAGGTACATTGAAAATTGCCCGCCTTATGCAATCGGTCGGATTGCCCGTGCCAACACTGCAAGAACGCACAGAATCAGTTGTAATGACTTTTGTGTTGCCGGATGTCATGACTCGATTCAAAAAGGGCGGCCCAATAGAAGAAATGTCGGAGAAAAGTTCGGAGAAAAGTTCGGAGAAAAGTTCGGAGAAAATTCTTCACCATCTGCGCCGATCCCCCAATTCGTCAGCCAAAGCGCTGGCGGAACAATTAGGCATCAGCGCAAGAGCGGTTGAAAAGCAAATCAATCTTCTCAAAAAAAGTGCCAAGCTAGTCCGCGTCGGTCCTGCCAAAGGCGGGCACTGGCAGGTTATTGAATAAAATCAGCTCCTAGCCCACGCCAATCAAGCGCAAGCAGCTACCAAATAAATAGCAAAACCATGAAAATCGCCATTGCTGGAACCGGCTACGTCGGCCTATCCAACGCCATGCTACTGGCCCAGCACAACGACGTGGTGGTCATCGACATCGTCCCTGAAAAAGTGGCCATGCTCAATGCCAAGCACAGCCCCATTGAAGACGCGGAGATTGAAGACTTCTTGCGCAACAAGCCACTGCGCTTCCAAGCCACGCTAGACAAGGCAGAAGCCTACACCGGTGCCGACTTCGTCATCATCGCCACCCCTACCGACTACGACCCTGATACCAACTACTTCAACACCCAGTCCATAGAGTCTGTGGTGCAAGACGTACGGCGTATCAACCCCAGCGCAGTCATGGTCATAAAAAGCACGGTGCCGGTGGGCTACACCGCCAAACTGCGCCAGCACACCGGTTGCCAAAACATCATCTTTAGCCCCGAGTTTCTGCGCGAAGGTAAAGCCCTTTACGACAACCTGCACCCCAGCCGCATTGTGGTGGGCGAAATAAGCGAACGTGCCACAGCCTTTGCTGCCCTTCTGCAACAAGGCGCGGTCAAACAAAACATAAACGTGCTCTTAACAAACAGCACGGAGGCCGAAGCCATCAAGCTCTTTGCCAATACCTACTTGGCTATGCGGGTAGCGTATTTCAATGAACTGGATACTTACGCAGCTACTCATGGGTTGGATACCAGGCAAATCATCGACGGCGTTTGTCTGGATCAACGCATTGGCACCCACTACAACAACCCTAGCTTTGGCTACGGCGGCTACTGCCTGCCCAAAGACACCAAGCAGCTCTTGGCGAACTACCGGGATGTGCCGCAGAACCTGATTCACGCCATCGTCGAGGCGAATAGCACCCGCAAGGACTTCATTGCCAACGAAATCATCCGGCGTAAACCCAAGGTCGTTGGTGTCTATCGACTGATCATGAAAGCTGGCTCGGATAACTTCCGCGCCTCCAGCATTCAGGGCATCATGAAGCGCATCAAGGCCAAGGGCATCGAAGTCATCGTCCATGAGCCCATCCTGAAAGAGGCTGAGTTCTACAACTCCCGCATCATCAACGATCTGGAAACCTTCAAGAGTGAGGCGAACGTCATCATCGCCAACCGTAAAACAGAAGCCCTGGCGGATGTGATGAATAAAGTTTACACGAGGGATCTGTTTGGTTCAGATAGCTGAGATAAAGGCGAATCTCGAAATATTAGGCACATCAATTTGATGCGTTTATTTAAAAAAGCGCAAATCTATACAGGTAATATCCAGTTGTCAGAAATAAAAACAAATATAAAGTGGCATTTGGCCGGAAGTCTAACAGGTAAAGCTGTAGAGCCACTATTCGCTTTGCTTGTTGCTCGTCTCCTAATGCCTGCAGATTACGGTGTTTTTGCTGTCGCTATCGCAATCAAAGCGTTCTTTGATGTTTTCAAAGACCTGGGGCTGAAAGCCGCCGTAATCATTGAACGGGATGATGACCACACTAACACTCTGTTCACAGTTCAGTTGGGCATTGCACTTTCGGCATCAGCGGTGATTTTCCTGATAAAGGCGCAGTTCGCATTTTTTCTCCATATGTATGAGTTGGAGAAAATCCTACCTTGGATATGCTTGGTGATGGTACTAAGTGCTTTGGATGATGCCTTGGTCACCCGTTACATGCGCAGTAATCTTTATCGGCCTTTGTTTTTGCGTCAGATCATTCCAGCGCTCTTTGGCGGAGTTGCCTCACTATACTTTGCTGGAGCTGGCTATGGGGTCATGGCACTGGCTTGGGGGCAAGTAATTGGGCGAATGGCCTCTGTACTATTTCTATTACTCGCAAGTTGGTGGTGGCCTCGACTTACCGTTGACTGGAACGTTTTTCAACGACTTTTTGTGATCGGAAAGCACGTCACAATCCAGCAAGCGTCAGGGTACCTTGTTCTACAAGCTGATACCTTGTTAGTTGGCAAAAATCTTGGAACTGGTGATGCAGGTCTCTATAAGTTGGCCAATATGTTAACGTTCCTTTTGCCAAACGCACTTCTAGGCCAAGCATTACAAGTTGTTTTTACTGATGCGGCTGCCGCGCGAACGAACGCTGCCTACCTCTCGAATCGATATCACCAAGTTATAGTTTATGCATTCACTCTGACATTAATCTATTGCTTGACGCTGTATATGCTGGCACCCGCCCTAATTCCTTGGGTTCTTGGTTCCCAATGGGCGGAAATTGTCCCCTATGTACAGATCATGGGCATCAGCGTTATTTCTGGCTATCTTGTGAATCAAAACAGCGACTTTGCCCAGATACTGGGAATTCAACGTATTTACAGCTTATTTAGTGTATTCAGAGCCTTTGTTACCGTGTTAGCCCTTCTTGCCAGTTCTCTAGTATCACTGGATGCACTAGTAATCACTTGGGTTGCAGTCGGTTTATTGGCTAATTGGGTTAATTTTCTAATTTTCAAAAAGAACCAGGTACTCATTCGGGTTGATGAGCGTATCCAGTGGTTGTTTTTGACTGTCTGGATATTGTTTGTGCTCGGCGTCTGGAATATTTTCATTGTATAAGGCTTGAATCATGAAATTAAGTAGGGAAGAAGTAGTTCGAAGGGTAAATGCTCATCTAATCCAGCACCTTCGGTTTGAGGCTAGTCACGAAGTGAAGGTGGTTTCCCCACTCTCCCTATTGTCTGCACACCGCTTTGACGTCCTTGCAAAATATATTTATGCAAAACATCGCAGATTGGGCAATGACTTGAGTTGGGCTATATCGTTGTATCGAGCGCACTTAGAGGTGTGGGGTGGCTTTGAAGAACTTGACGGTAGTGGAAAAAATAGTTTTGAGAAATATCTACAAGCATTCAATAGCACTCTTGATCAAGTCGAGAGGAAGGGATTTGATACTAAAGAATCAATTCTTCCAGTAGGCCGACGCGGCCAGATCATCGATGGCGCACATCGGCTTGCTTCCTGTATTGCCCATGGTATTGAGCCCACTGTGGTGATTTTTGACCATGACGAGGAGAGGTACTCCGCAGATAGTTTTAGCAATATGGGCCTATCGGAGGTCTATCTAGATGCCATGGCGGTAGAGTACGCAAAGCTCAAACCCCAATGCCATATTGTTTGCCTCTTTCCAAAAGCTATATCACGTGTAAATGATGTTCGCAAGACCCTTGAGCAGTACGGCAGTGTCGTTTACGAAAAAGCCATATTGTTCGAAAATAACGGCCCCATCAACTTGATCGCTCAGCTTTACAAGGGCGAACACTGGCTAGGCCGACGATCCGAAGGCTGGCCTGGAGCCGAGTCGCATGTAAGGAATAAATTTGAAAAAGGTGTTCCGGTCACTTTCTTCTTGTACGAGTGCGCCGATCTGCTTCTAGTCAAAGAAGTCAAAGCCAGGATTCGCAGCCTCTACGACATGGGCAACGACTCAGTCCATGTCAACGACACGTATGAGGAGACAGTTCGCATTGCTGAGCAAGTATTTAACGCCAATAGCGTACATCTCCTGAATGAAGGAGACTTGACGAAGCCTTATCGTATTCACGAATGGCGTCAGCAGTTTTTACAGGATATTCAATCCAAAGGATACAATCCTGATTCTCTGATTGTCGATGCTAGTTCCGTACTCGCGCTCTATGGTCTACGGGATAGTAATGATTTGGATTTTTTGAGTGCCACAGGTGGAGAAGAAAAGTTTTCAAACGAATTAATCCGATGTCACAATAAGGAGCTTGGTTATTACGCACACACACTAGGTCAAATGCTCCATGACCCCTCATTGCATCTTTACTATGACGGATTAAAGTATTGCACCCTAGGTGTGGTTGCCGCCATGAAGCGCAATCGAAGCGAAGAAAAGGATTTTGACGATTTACGGCTTATTCAAAACGTCGGATGTGGTGAGAAAGTTGTGTTCAAAAAGCCCTACGCGTCTCGGGCGATGAAGCGGCGACTTCGAGAATTGGTTAAAATCGTTGTGCCAGCCTCGCTTCGACCGACAGCGCGTCGACTTTTCAATGCCATTCGAGATGGCCGCAATCTCATACGGCAATTGCCAGAGACCTTTCGGTCGGGTGATCTGAGCATGCTATACCAAGGATGGACCCTCTATTACAGCCCTCGTACTTCGTTAATTGAGCGTATTCGGTTTGGCCAGATCTACGAGCCCGATGTTACAACGGCGATTGTCCGATCTTTACAGAAAAATCATGCGCCTGTTGTGATTGACGTGGGAGCAAATATTGGTCTTATTACACTGAATATTCTCAAGTACTATCCATCTGCAAAAATATTTGCTTTCGAGCCGGGACCACATCAACGCCAGCTGCTTACGCGCACGATCAATTCCAACCAATTGGCGGGAAAAGTACAAGTTTCGGATTTGGCTCTTTCCGACACGAATGGTGTAACTACATTTACCGTTCATTCTTCGCGGCACGCTTCGGGCGATGGATTCAAGGACACTGGTCGTGCAGGCAGGGCGCGCCAAATCAATGTGACTACCCAGCGGCTTGACGATTGGTGGAAGGCTAACAACGAACCTTGTGTGCACTTACTCAAGATCGACACCGAGGGTGCTGAGCTTGCCGTACTGCGTGGAGCCCACTGCATGCTTAGCAAGTTAGCACCCATTATTTTGTTTGAATTGTGTTTGACCAATCTGGCTGTATACTCACATTCCGCTCACGATGTTTATGACGAAATAGTTTCACTTGGTTACCAGATCAAAACACTCGCCGGTACAGAAGTGACACGAGATAAGCTTGCGTCCTACATGGAACTGTTTGAAGAGTTTCTAGCTATTCCATCCTCTCGTTTTGACTCGCCGAATAAACAACATCAGGTCTGAGTAATATGGGGTTGCTTCGGTTATTGTTAGCGATTGGCGTTGTTGCAGCCCATGCTGGCTCGATAGGAGGACTAACCCTGACTGCAGGTTCGGTTTCAGTTCAGGCGTTCTTTATCATTTCGGGCTTCTATATGGCGATGGTGCTGACTGAGAAATATGTAGGTTCTTCAGCAATCAGTACCTTTTTCACCAACCGTGCGTTGCGTCTACTGCCCGTCTACTGGATCGTTTTGGGGTTGACTGTGTTAGCCTCGGTACTGGGTGCAGGCAAGGTGTTCGATTGGGAGCAGGTATCGAGGCTGGATATTGCAGCTGTCTCTGTGATGACCATGGTAAATTTGGCTCTAGTTGGCATGGACTGGATAATGTTTTTTGCTGTTGATGTAGTGGGCGCCCTCTATCCAACATACGACTTCGCATCCCAGATATTGCCTGCACACAGATTCCTGCTTGTGCCTCAGGCATGGTCCATTTCGATGGAAATTATTTTCTATTTGCTCGCACCTCTGCTGATCATGCTGAAATGGTATTGGGCAGTTGCCCTCGTTGCGGCAACCATGTTTGGGCGATTTTGGATTTACTTTGTTATTGGATGGTCACACGATCCATGGAGCTATCGATTCCTACCTTTTGAAATAGGCATGTTTCTGCTTGGAATGTTGAGCTACAAATTCAGCGTTTGGCTACATGTGAGTGTTAGAGTGAAAATTCCGGTAGCCGGTACATTAACGGTTCTTTTATTGCTTATAACTGCTCTCTATCAGTTTATCCCTCACCTTCCTCTGGGATTGAAAACATATGGCTACTTGCTGTTCGTGGCAATCATCATCCCGTTTGCATTTCACTGCACAAAAAATCTAACTGTGGATCGTTGGTTGGGTGAGCTTTCCTATCCGTTGTATGTAGTCCACATATTAGTTCTTCGGATAAGTGGTAATGTCTCGCCCGAAGTTGTACTTGCTATTAGCCTCGTTGTATCGGTTTTTCTTTACCATTTTGTGGATAAACCGATCGATCGTATTCGTGCCATTCGAGCGGCCAGAACTAAGAGCCTATTTCAGTAGGCTGGGTTTACTCAATAAAACCAACAACTCGCATGCCTACTGAAATAGGAATTAAGTTGTCCATTCAGAATTATTAAGAAGTAACCCCCTTTCATGCTCATTCGTGTCATAAAAAACTGGGATCAACCCGACTTGTTGCGGCAGACGCCACAAGGGACGGGGTGTTGGGGAAGCTATCGGTTCACGTTAGATCCAGTAGAGAAGTGCGATGTTGTTGTTGTCCTCAATGCATTGCATATTAATACCGAGGTTGAGTGTGGCCCCAGCAACGTTTGGGCACTGATGCAGGAACCCTACATCCCCGGTATTTTTGACTGGATGGTTTCGAACCATGGACAATACGAACGTGTGTTTACACACTACCCAGTCAATCCACATTCACCTTATGTAGTCTGCCAACCTGGTTTACCGTGGCATGTGAACCGGACGTACGATGAGCTCAAAGCAGAGCGGCCACCATCCAAGTTGGCCGATATATCTTGGATCACGAGCAATCTAAGTTCGTTTCCTGGTCATCAACTCCGGATGGCTTTTATGGAACGACTCAGGCAAAGCCAGTTAAACGTTGATATCTTTGGACGCGGTATCCGCTTCATTGGGGATAAATGGGACGGATTGGCACCTTATCGTTACGCCCTGGCTATAGAAAACAGCAGTAGTCGAGACTACTGGACTGAGAAGGTGGCTGACTGCTTCTTAGCATGGACCGTACCCATCTACTACGGATGCACAAACCTTGAAGATTATTTTCCACCCGGTGCCTTTGTTCGAATCGATATTAATGAACCCGACAAGGCCATCGAGATTATTAGTTCACTCATGTCAGACGATGATTGGCGCCGACGCCTGCCAGCCTTGAATGAGGCCCGGCAGCTCGTGCTGGATAGGTACCAGTTTTTCCCTTTGATGTGTGATCTGGTTGATCGACACTACGAGAATGAGCCGACTGCCATATTGGCATTGCGCAAGTATCAAGATTCCTTTGCACTAATCAAGCGGGTAAAACGTCGGATGTTGCGTTTTGTGGAGAACCTAAAACCGTGAAACCCTTGCTGACAATTGTCGTATGTACATACAATCGGGCCGACTTGCTTAAGATTTGCTTGGACTCGCTGGTTGCGCAAGAGCTTGACCAAGACTTTGAAGTAATTGTGGTTGACAACAATTCCAGCGACTACACGGCGGAAGTTGTTTTGGCGTTCACTCAAAAATCTAATTATTTCCGCTACATCTTTGAGCCACAACAGGGATTGAGTTATGCTCGTAATCGAGGTGCGGCAGAGGCCGGTGCCGATCTTGTCGCTTACATTGATGATGATGCGCGCGCTTGGCCCGATTGGGCTCAGTCGATTGTTGCTTTTTTTGAACAGCATTCGAAAGTTGCCGCTGTAGGCGGTCCTTATCTGTCTTACTGCACCGCAGCTATTCCAGATTGGTTTCCTCGCGAGTACGGAACATGGTCATTGGGTTCGAAATCGCGCGCCTTGGGCGAGGGGGAATGGATAAATGGCACGAATATGATCTATCGGCGTGATGTCTTATCAATGATGGGTGCGTTCGACACTTCTATCGGCATGAGGGGTGAAGAACTATCCTACGGCGAAGAAACCCATCTGCTACGCAGAATGAAAAGTGCTGGGCACCTTATTTATTACCACCCAGACATTGTCGTCGAACACGCCATCCTGCCGCACAAGTTGAGCCTTGGGTGGTTACTACAGTCCTGTTACGCAAATGGCTACGATGGCGTGCAGACCTTGGGCTACCAAGGCCGTTGGATGTTGTACCTCTCAAAAATGCCATTACACATGGGATTGGCTCTATTTCGCTTCATCTTTACATGCGAGCCTTTCATGAGGGCTCGTATTTACAGGGCTCTTGGACCGCTCTTGTGGCGTTTGGGCTTCCTGGCCCGCTTATGGGCCCATTAGAAGGACATATCAGTATGTGTGGAATATTAGGCATTCTGGCGCCTGTACCCGAGAATATATTCCGAATTGCGTTGGATACTCTCAGCCATCGTGGTCCTGATGATGCTGGGGTGTGGGGGGACGATGAGCGCATCACTTTGGGTCACCGCCGTCTAGCCATCTTAGACCTTACCCCACAAGGCCATCAACCTATGGCTGAAAGTACGGGGCGTTACACCATCGTGTTCAATGGTGAGATTTACAACTTTCTGGAAATTCGAGCCGAATTGGAGCAGTGCGGCGACCGATTTGTCTCTGGCAGCGATACTGAGGTTTTGCTTACCGGGTTCCGCCGCTGGGGCACAGGGGTATTTGAGAAGTGCAATGGAATGTGGGCACTGGCGATCTGGGATCGGCAGCAGCACGCACTGTTCATGAGTCGCGATCGATTCGGAAAAAAGCCACTGTTCTATGCACGAACACCTAGAGGCTTTGTGTTCGCCTCTGAAATGAAAGCAATCTATCCATTTCTCGACGACGTGAAGCCCGCTGCTCACTACGCTTGGGCTGCGGAAAATGTATTTGAATACGAGTCGACGGACAAAACCCTTATCGAGGGCATTAAAAGATTTCCGGCAGGGCATCATGGCTGGGTTCGGGAGGGCAATCTCACCCTAGACCGTTACTGGTGCACTTTGGATCATCTTGTCGAAGTCCCCTCTCGATACGAGGATCAGGTGGAGCGTTTCCGGGAATTATTCCTCGACGCCACAAGGATTAGGATGCGAGCAGATGTTCCCTTGGGCACTGCACTCAGCGGAGGATTAGACTCCAGCGCTACCATTTGTGCAATGGCCAACGTGGCATCCAAAGGTGGCTCCGGGCATGGCCAGCGCGCGGACTGGCAACATGCCTTTGTTGCCTCGTTTCCAGGTACGCCGATTGACGAGACCACTTATGCACGTACTGTAGTGCGCCATCTCGGGATTGATGCAACCTATATCGATATTGACCCCAGACAGGATGTCGAAAAGCTTGATGACATCATGTATCGGTTTGAAGAGCTTTATCTCACCAACCCTTTGCCTATGCTTCACTTGTATAAAGCTGTACGTCGACAAGGCACGATCGTCACACTAGATGGTCACGGAGCCGATGAGTTACTAGGCGGGTACAGGGGCAGTCTGTTCGAAGCCATGCCTGACGCCACTTGGTCTCAACGGTGGGATTTGTTGAAAGCCTATCGTGCCAGCTTTCCTGGTGGCAGCAAGGCCTTCGGTGAACGAAATTTTGGATATCCCGTCTTGGCGGCTTATGGTGCCTTCAGGCTCACCAAAGCGCGGTTGGGCCGGGGGAGACTCGCGCTTGATGCTAGTCATCCGGCTTATCGGCAACTCTCCAGTCTGTCAAAACATTTGTATGTACTCTTCCATGAAACGATTTTGCCCACCTTACTTAGAAATTACGATCGTTTCAGTATGGCCAACGGCGTCGAAATCCGCATGCCATTTATGGATCATCGGCTAGTTACCTACGCATTCTCGCTACCCCAGCACGCATTGGCGTCTAATGGTTACACCAAGCGAATCGTCAGGGATTCCCTTGCTTCCCTCATGCCATCTGAAATAGCTTACCGAACCAGCAAGATCGGCTTCGGTGCCCCTATGACTGAGTGGATACGTGGACCCCTGAAGCCATTTTTTGCTGACACGCTGGAATCTTCGGACTTCAGCGCATGCCCATTGATCAATGCGCCGAGGGTCCGTCAAAAGTTCAAGACAATTTGGGGCACCAACACATGCAGCTTCGCAGCCGGTGAACAAGCTTGGTCATCTGTGATGCCCTTCTTCTGGTGGAAGTCACTCAGTAAGTCGGTCAGACTGCCATGAAAAAGCCAACACCAGCGTTACCTCTTTTATTGCTACCCCTGGCGCTGTTGCCTATTGGCGTATGGGGATTTTCTGTGGGAAACAAAATATTGATCATGCTGGTCCTGCTGATTAGCGTGGCTTGGGACGGTCGCGCGATCATCATTGCTCCCTTACGTCGCTATTTCCTGGCTGGGCTTCTGGTATTGAGTATCCTCTACCTCGTGGCGTTATTCCAAGGCGTTAGCCAATGGTGGGCAGTGTTTGTTGATAGCCAATTTTGGTTGTATCTCTTATTCGCATGCCTTGCCATCCGCAGAACCGCTGCAACTATAAAATCCGAGCAGTTTCTATCAGCATTGTTGAGAGTTCAAAAAATAGCCTTATTCGTTGGGGTTATTGCGACAGGGCTACACACGCTATCAGGGAATACCATCTGGATGAATGAGTTGGGGAGGCTCAGGTATACAGGGACACTTGGTCCCTCTGGCACTGCCATCCATGCGATCACCATGTTATTGCCTTTTTTAGCGGTTGGTGTGCTATTAAAAAAAGGGAGCTATTTGTGGCTAGCCTCTGCTTGTATCGCGATTATCGCTCTAACTGGCACACGAATTGTGTTACTGGCCATGGTGGCAGCATGTCTGCCAATCATTGCTTCAATACCTGAACGTCGCACGCGTTGGTTAATTCTGGTATTTGTCGGCGCACTTGGACTGTTTGCTCTAAGCCTCGCGGTTGGGCGTTCGTTTTTCGAGGGCGTCTACGAAGTCGGGAGTTTTAATGACAACGGGCGATTCTATATCTGGGGTGTTTTCTTGGATGTAGCTATGCAGTCACCCTGGCTTGGATTAGGAGCTGGGTCTGCCAATGAATTTCTCGTAGACCAAGATACAAGCGTTGCTTTCTCTCAGATTCACAACGACTACCTTAGGATTTTTTTTATTTCCGGAGCTATCGGGCTCGCCATCTTTGCTTGGATAGGTTTGTCAATGTACCGCGCAAGCAGGATGCTCGAGCGGGGCTCTTCTTCCGCAGATAGATGTCTATCCGTCATTGCAAGAGCCTACATTGTGGCGTTCTTTATTATGATGGCTACCGATAACGTATTTATTTATCACTTCTATATCTATCCACTCATAATCGTGTTTATATACTCAGTCTCTCGCAAACCGAACAACACTCGCTTATCGGATCGCATTACGGCATCTAACTTGAATTCTTTGCTGCATCGGAGAGCGGGATGACGATTACAGTTCAAAGAACTGTCGCCATCGTGCAGCGAATCCTGCCGCACTATCGCGTACCGTTCTTCAATGCGCTCTGGCTAAGATTGGCTGCAGATAACATTAACCTACGGGTGATTTATGGGCAGGAGTACCCCGGCCACGTCCCGGTCACTGTTAAGGGCTCTTGGCCTTGGGCTGAATTTCGAGAATCAAGATACCTTCACATGGGGAAAATAGAATTAGTATGGCAGCCTTGTCTCGATCTACTACAGAACACAGATCTGCTGATTGTTGAGCAGGCCAACCGGTTGCTCGCCAATCATCTTTTACAAACGCTACGAGTTATAAGTCAGCGCCCGGCCTTTCTCGGTCTCTGGGGCCATGGACGCAACTTGCAGGCTCGCGAAAACCAAAGGGGATCCGAATGGCTCAAACGAAAGCTGATATCCAATTGCGACTGGTGGTTCGCCTACACGTCCTTAAGTGCCGGAGCCGTTAAGACTTGTGGATACCCGGTTGAGCGTATTACGTGTGTCAACAACACAATCGAGCCAAAGGATTTACGCAAATCGCTCTGTTTAAAAGCGCGGGACATTGTAGCCAGCAAAGTCTATGAGGCTCTAGCCATGAAAGGCAAGCATGTTGGCCTGTTCTGTGGTGGCATGTATGCCGACAAACAGTTACCATTCCTGATGCAAGCATGTCACGCAATACGTGACAAGGTTCCAGATTTCGAGATGATTTTTGTGGGCCACGGCCCGGATCAGCAAATCATTGAGCGGGCCTGCGCCCGGCACAACTGGATGCACTACGTTGGCGCCAAGTTCGGAATTGAGCGAGCCAAGTATTTCGCCGCCAGCCATGTCTTCATGATGCCAGGGCTTGTGGGATTAGCCATCATTGATGCCTTTGTTTCAGGGCTGCCGATGGTGACAACCGACATTCCCATACACAGCCCAGAGATTGCCTATTTAGAAAACGGCATAAATGGTGTAATGACCTCACACCGCATTGACTCATACGCAGATGGAGTCGTGTCGATCCTGTTGGATGAACAGTATCGTCACGCCCTGCGTCAGGGCTGCGCGGAAAGTGCAACACGTTACACTTTGGAGGCCATGGTCACTAACTTCACCACAGGCATCTTAGACTGCCTTCGCTTGGGGCGCCTGAATTGAAAATTCTGTTAGTTCACAATTTCTATGGGTCAGAGGCTCCATCCGGCGAGAACCAGGTATATGAAGTTGAGAGAGCCTTGTTGCGCACGCAAGGGCACGTAGTAGCCGAGTTCACGCGTCACAGTGACGAAATCCGTACGTTGGGTGTAAGGGGGGCGGTTCAGGGGGCACTGGCGACGCCTTGGAATCCATGGATGACCAATTCAATAAAAAGCGTAGTAAAGCGCTTTCAGCCTGATGTTGTGCATGTGCACAACACCTTTCCGCTGATTTCACCCGCCATCTTTAGGGCCATCGGCCATCGAGCTGCGCGTGTTCTTACTCTGCATAACTACCGCTTGTACTGCCCTGCCGCCATTCCCATGCGGGCTGGCAAGGTTTGTACCGAATGTCTTGACCGCCAAAGCGTATTGCCCGCCATACGGTACGGTTGTTACCGGGGTAGTCGTTTGGCGACGGCACCACTTGCGACGAGCGTCGCTTTTCATCGTCATCTAGGCACGTGGACGAAGCATGTCGATGCATACATAACGCTGACAGGTTTTCAATGTGAACGATTGGTGGAAGCCGGTCTGCCTGCCGAATTGGTGCACGTAAAACCCAACTTCTATCCCGGCGTTCCAACGGTTGTACCTTGGAAAGATCGTTTACCTAGTGTGGTTTTTGCTGGGCGCCTCACGCCAGAGAAAGGCATTCTCGCGCTGGTTCGAGCGTGGCTACAGTGGGGCGCTTCTGCACCGGAATTACGCATCGTCGGGGATGGGTATTTGCGTGACGAACTAGAGCGGATGGCAGCAACGGCACCAGACATACCAATTCGCTTTATAGGACAATTGTCAGGCACAGCGGCACAGGCGGAGATTGCCCGTGCTCGACTTCTGGTCTTGCCATCTGAGTGGTTTGAGGGATTTCCCATGGTGGTGCGCGAGGCATTTGCTTTTGGTACCCCGGCGGCAGTATCAAACATCGGCCCGCTGCCTTCCATTGTCCAAAGCGGTAAAAATGGCTTGGTATTTGAGCCTGCCAACCCAACGTCTTTGTTAAATACAGTAAGGGGGGCTTGGGAGGCTACGGGCCAAATAGAGCGCTTGGGCTCAGGCGCGCGCCAATCTTTTGAGGTGCATTACACCGAAGAGAAAAATTACAAGACGCTGATGTCTATTTACGAGCAGGCCATTGCGGTGAGCAAGCAGAGAAAAGAGATCTCCCAATGAATCTGCAGACTGAGGAAATAGTTGGCTATCAGGTGAACACACTCGGGATTCAAGACTGTGTATTGAATGTTATAGCTTGTATTAAAAGGCCGCGATCCACAGGGGCGACAGGGTTCTGCCGGTGGTTGGCCTGCCTGAATCCACACAGTTACGCTGTGTCACTGGATGATGCAGTGTTTTCTCAAGCACTACATGGTGCAGATTGGCTGGTGCCGGACGGTGCAGGCATTGTTCTCGCTTCAAGAATACTGGATGGGGAAATTCGCGAACGAGTGACAGGTAGCGATGTTTTTTATGGAGTACTGAATGAATTAAATCGTCTGAGCGAGTATAGCGTGTTCTTCCTTGGGGCCACCGAAGAAACGCTGGCTGAAATTCGGGTTCGAATGTCCAGGGATTACCCGAATGTGCAAGTAGCCGGAACGTATTCGCCTCCCTTTAAACCGGTTTATACAGATGAAGAGCTGGACAAGATGGTTGCGGTAATCAACGCTTCAACCGCAGACGTGTTGTGGGTGGGTATGACAGCCCCCAAGCAGGAAAAGTGGCTTCATGCCGTATCTCCCCGTTTGAATGTGAAGTTTGGCGCCGCGATAGGGGCAGTATTCGATTTCTACACAGGCAAGGTAAAACGATCGCATCCCTTATTCCAAAAAATAGGGTTGGAGTGGCTTCCTAGACTTGTGCAGCAGCCAAGGCGGCTTTGGAAACGCATGTTTGTATCTGCCCCGGTCTTTGTTTGGCATGTGCTCAGGGCCCGCATCAACAAGGCTGATAGTCGACATGGAGTTTGAATTCCCGAGTTGTAAATATTCGCCAAACCCATAACGAAGACTGGAAATTTAGGCAGCGGTTGAGGTTGTCACGATTTTTCAACACATCGTCAATGTCGTGCATGACCTCCCGAGTTCACCCGAGTTCGACAGTTAAATTTGTAAGTTGTTGATTCCTATAGGGGTGCGCTGCAAACGCTCCACTACAAAAGGGTCAACTGGGCGGAAAGGGTCGGCTTCTTGATCGTCAGTGCTTGCAAAATCTCCGTGTGTTCCTGATTAATGCTGGAGAGCGCGGCAATGGGCTCCAAATCATTGACCGTCACCACCTGGTGCTGAATGCGGCGCAACTTGTCGAGTGCGCGCTCTGGTGAAATTTTGGTCTCCCGGGTTCGACAGTTCAACCGCCCCTGCCACCCCAATATCCAATGAAATCAACGACATAAACCACAAAAATTCATTTTTTGTAATGGCGCGAATTGCGATTTTTTGCAGTTTGTAGCCATAAATTGTTGTGATACAGTAGTGGCGTGTTTATCAAACTCACCCGCCGCGGCCCCAATCGCTACGTTCAACTCGTTGAGGCGTACCGCGATGCCTCCACAGGCAAGCCCAAACAACGCACTGTTGCCTCTTTAGGGCGACTCGATCAACTCAACACCGAACTGCATTCAGTTATCGCTGGCTTGCAGCGCGTCACCGGTCAAACCCCTGCTGCGTCCACTGCACCCTTGGCACCACCAAGCTTGAGCTTTGATACCGCCCGTGACTTTGGCGATGTCTGGACGCTCACAGAGTTGTGGAATACCTTGGGCTTTGATGGTCTGCGCAAGGCATTTCGCCATACCCGCCACAGCATTGACGTTGAGGCCCTGATCCGGGTCATGGTGTTTAACCGCCTGTGTGACCCGGACTCCAAGCTGGGTGTGCTGCGCTGGCTTGAAACAGTGGCTTTGCCCGGTACGTCTTTGGAGTCCATTGACCATCAGCACTTGCTACGCGCCATGGATGCGATAGTTGAGCACAAGGCAGAAGTGGATAACGTGATGGCCAGTTTGCTGCGCCCCTTGGTCGATCAAGACCTGGCTATGGTGTTTTATGACATGACCACCATCCGGGCAGCCGGCCTGTCTGAGCAGAAGGGGGACTTGCGCCACTATGGCATGGCCAAAGTGGGTGTAGTCGAGCGCCAGGTCATGCTCGGTGTGGTGCAAACCGCTGAAGGTTTACCGCTATACCACGAGGTATTTGATGGCAACACGGCCGAGGTAACCACCATCAAGGGTGTGATTGAGAAGATCGTGGCGCGCTTTCCCATCAAACGCATCATTGCAGTGGCCGACCGAGGTTTACTCTCCAGCGACAACTTGGCCGATTTGCAGGAAATTGTTTTGCCTGGGGGCAACAAGCTCGAATTCATTCTGGCGGTGCCGGGCAGGCGCTATGGTGATTTTGTTGAATTGCTGGAACCGTTTCACACAGCGCGGTGCCTACCTGCCAAAGAAGAAGTTCTGGGCGAGACTGCCTGGAAAAATCTGCGCTTAATCATTGCGCATGATCCGCAGGTGTCGCTGCAAGCCGGTGCGATGCGTGACAAACGCATTGAAGAGTTGAAAAAGCAGGCCGACCAGTGGGTAGGCAAGCTCAATGATCAGGATGAGGGCAAGAAAAAGCCAGGGCGCAAACTCTCCGATGGTGAGTACGGTCAGCTATCGTAATGGTGTTCTTGGCTAATTTGATCAAGTAGCGTGATGGTCTTGAACGTAAGTTGTTGAAATTACAGGCTAATCACGTTGCGTGATGGCTATACGAACGTCCATCATCGTTTTTGGCCAAAATATGGTCAAAAACGATGATGTCCCAATGAAATCAAATACTTAGGCTCCTCGACAGGTTCCCCTCCACCGATTTTGAACATACACCCATCGATTTGGCTGAGCAAAAATGCCATCTTGACAAGCCAAAAAGTGGTGAGCAAGGGCTGGTGGTGATGGCCGCAGGCCATGTGGCGAAGCCCAAAAGACGTTCGTCAGAGGGGCCTTACGCATTGACCCTCATCTTGCGTGGACGTTGGAACATCAAATTGGGTGTTCACACTCACGATGGTGGTGCCAGGGCCAAGTTTTATCGCGAGGTGTGTGAAGCCCATCTGGCGCGCATTGTGAAGGTCGATCTCAAGAGTGATCTATTCACCTACGACATTGACGAGCGAGCGCTCAAGCACGCCAAGATGATGGACGGTAAATTGCTGTTGGTGACCAATGCGCCGGACTTTACGCCCGCTGAGGTGCTCAAGCGCTACAAGTCACTGGCTGACATTGAGCGCGGCTTTCGGGTGCTCAAGTCGGAGATCGAGATTGGGCCGATTTATCACCGCCTGCCTGATCGGATTCATGCCCATGCATCGATTTGTTTCATGGCGCTGATTGTGTACCGGGTGATGCGTAGCCGCCTACGTGACAGCCATACAAAGATTTCACCAGAGCGCGCACTCGACAAGTTGCGCCGCATTCAGCATCAGGTGGTGACGGTCAACGATTTGGAGCCCATTGCGGCGCTCTCCAGTATCAACAAAGAACACACGGAGATTTTGCAGGCACTGACGATCAAGAAACCCACACTTCCCGCCCAGTTGACCCTTTTGTAGTGGCGCGCTTGCAGCGTACCCCTATAGGAATCAACAACTTACAAAGTTAACTGTCGAACTCGGGTGGACATCGCTGCCAGAGCCATTTGACTCATGTATGGTGCAAATGTACACTACTGGCAAACACTCATAGGAGTTGAAATGCAAGCTGTTTTGATTCCACCTCAATTGCCATTGGGCATGATTAAGAGCTTCGGCCTCATTGGTGAGCAGTACGAAGTAGTGAAACCACTTCGCCCATTGGGTGACGGCGATTGGATGTACGAAATTAAGTTGGTAAAAACCGGCGAATTCGCTGAATACCGCATGACTCACATAAATGATGATCCGGTGGCCCACTGATGTTTGCAATCTCTTTTGACTTGACCGTCGCGGACACGGAGCGGAATCACCCAAAAGGTGTAGCTCAGGCATACGCTGAAATTGGAGCTATCCTTGGAGATCATGGTTTTCGCCGCATTCAGGGCAGTCTTTACGTGACTGAGAGCGAGGATATGGCCAAACTCTTTTTGGCTATCCAGATGTTACGCTCCAAGGTGTGGTTTCCGAAATCGGTACGCGATATACGCGCATTCAGAATTGAACAATGGTCGGACTTCACCGCTGTGGTGAAGGGCTAAGACGGAATGTTGGACCATGAACGACGAAGTTAAAACGAACAATCAACGGTTGCGCGAGCTGGTCGGGGGTGCGGGCATCAGCCAAGCCTTCGCACTGACACTTTTCAATCGTGGCCTTGGCCCTGCTGCCTACTCTGAAAGTGCTTGGAAAGGCTTCTTTTCAAGCCCTGACACGACGCGGTTTCGTCCTTTGAAGGATGACTTACTGGCGCACGCTGAAAAAGTTTTTGGAAAATTAAAACCTGATTAGTCCCCCAGGGCAATTGCATTTGAACGTGTGGCACACCTGGCCTTATCAAGTGACTGCCGTTTTGAAGAAACCCGCTTGTTCCCACGGCCAGATTTCCACACCATAGCGGTTTTGAATCCTTTTCACCATCACTATGGACAAGTCATCGGTCAACTCGTTGACGAAGTATGAACTGCGCAGGGCAAAGGGCTCCCGGCGCACAGCGTCTCGCTCATAGGTCAACCCTTCATGCTGCTCCATCAGGTTAGCCCGCTCCCGCAGCACGGCGCTTGAGTTAAACACCCAGTCAACAAAGTCGATCTCTTGCGCTGACCAGTCACACACCGGCGCGCGCAGGTAGTCGGTCGCCCACTCCGGGCCATTGCGGCTGCTGGCATGCCAGTACAGGTGTTCGCTAATCTTCGTGCGGCCGGTGAGCCCTTCTGCAATGTAGGGGTTGGCCGCAATGCCCCGGCGCACATAGGTGCAGGCACTCACAAAATCCCCCTCACGAAACGCAATTTGGCCCGCCTGGTACCAGTGCGCCGGTGAGTCTGCCGCTTCTTTCAGATAGCTCTTCATGGCACTTTGGGTGTCGCCGGTCATCATGCTGATGTCGCCCAGCAGCATGCGCACACCCAGGTTGTCCGCAGGGCACCAGGCCAACAGCTTTTTGGCCAGAGCTTTGGCCGCCTTGCCGTCACCCCGGTGCATCAACCCCAGCAGATAGCCGTGCGCAACGCGCAAGAAGGAGCGGTTGTCCACCTCCCCCCATGAAATCTGGCCTTTGAAGCCAGGTGGGATGAGGGCAGTAGCCTGCCGGTAGGCTTTTTCGCGCACGTCAGTCGACTCGTCGCGCATCTCAAGGCTCCAGAGCCGATTGGCGATGAAGTTTTGAATCTCCAACTGGCCCGGAAATTTGATCAGCAGCCTTTGGCCGCGCAGCAAGCCCTGTTTGTGGCTGATGCGGCCAGCTTCCAGGCTGTCGATCAACTCGTCAAGCTCCTCTTCTTCGGCCCAATCTCTGGAGAACGTGCCGCATTGAATGGGCTTGTTGGTCTCGGCATCAATATGTTCATTTACCGAAAAACTAAGTTGGGTCGTCATGGCTGGTTTCCTTGGTTGACGGCGTGGTTGTGAACACCCGGCCTTGGGATGCGATATACCGGCGAATGTCAGGTGCCATGTGTTCTGGCACCAGCATCACGGCAAGCTCCATCGCATCGTATGAATTCATACAAGCCTACGCACCGCAGTAACCACCTCGCTTCACATCTACTATTTGTCTGAAAAAACTGCTATATTTCAGACAAATAGAATCTTGTAGCCTACACTCCATGCCCCGAGCTGCCTCACCCCAAAGCGTTGACTCACAAATTGCACGCCAAGTGCAACAGAGTCACCCTGGCACGGTGTTTACCCCCGATGCCTTTGCATTGATGGGCAGCCGCGCTTCGATTGACAAGGCACTACAACGGTTGGTGGCACGCGGCGAGTTGCGGCGACTGTCGCGTGGGCTGTATGACAAGCCGCGAAATGACGATTTTTTGGGCCTGTTATGGCCGTCAGTGGATGCAGTGGTTCAGGCGCTCGCAGGCAAGGACAAGCTGCGAATCCAGCCAGCGGGTGTGTACGCAGCCAATATGCTGGGACTATCAGAGCAAGTGCCCGCCAAAGTTGTGCTGCTCACCGACGGCATCAGTCGCACGGTCAAGGCTGGCCCCATGAAAATCAGTTTCAAGCGCACGACGCCGCGCCAGATGGCAGCCGCCGGGCGGCTGAGTGGGCTGCTTATTCAGGCTTTCAAGAGTTTGGGTGCGCCACACATTACTCCGGCACGCATTGAGCGCCTGCGTCAGCAGGTACCCGCTGCAGAGCGGGCCCAGGTGCTACAGGATATTGCGCTTGCGCCTGCCTGGATGCGCCAATTTTTGCGTGAAGTAGCAAGGCAAGAACCATGACACTGGCAACCAAGTTTCTATCTCTCTCACCCGAGCGGCGCGGGCTTGTGTTTGAGCAGGCTGCCGCGGGGTTGGCTGGCCACGCTGTGATTCTGGAGAAGGATTTCTGGGTGTCGTGGTTGCTGGGCTTGTTGTTCGCGCAGCCGGAGCTGGCACCATTTTTGGTGTTCAAGGGTGGCACGTCGTTGTCCAAGGTTTTTGGGGTGATTGACCGGTTCTCGGAGGACATTGACCTGTGCCTGGTGCCGGAGTTTGTGGGCGCCGATGCATTGGGTTTTGATGCCCTGACAAGCCGTGTGAAGCGCGATGCCGCCGTGCTGGCGATGCAGCACCTGTGTGCCGACAAGGTGCAGCAGGTGCTTTTACCTTTGCTGGAGGGTGCGATCATCGACACATTGGGCACCGCGCCTGCAGGCAAATGGCTGCATTACGAGCTGGATGTGGATGCCAAGTCACCTATTCTGTACTTTCGCTATCCATCGTCGCAGGGTCATGGCATTGACTACGTGCGCCGCGAAGTCAAACTGGAGATGGGTACGCTAACCGACCAACAACCCACCGGGCGCTACCCCATTGCGCCGATGGTGGCCAGTGTGTTTGTGCCGCTTTTTAGCGACTGGCAATGTGAAGTGGTGGCGTTGGAGTTGCAGCGCACTTTTTGGGAGAAAGCGACCATACTGCATGCGGAGTACCACCGGCCACATGATTCACCCACACCAGACCGGTATGCACGGCACTATTTCGACATGGTCAGGTTGTTGGCGCACGCCGATGCACAGCAATTTCTAGCGGACCAGGCGCAATGCGAGCGCGTTGTAGACTGGAAAAGCCGCGTGTTTGCCCGAGGCTGGGCGCGTTACGATCTGGCCCGTCATGGCACGTTCCGGCTGGTACCGCCTGCGGCACGGCAGGCTGATTTGGCGCGCGATTACGCGACGATGCGACCCATGTTCATGACGGAGCCACCAAGCTTTTACGTGTTGCTGCAAGAACTACAGAACGCTGAAAACGCCATCAATGCGTAGTTTTTGGTAAATTTGTAGCATTTTCTATCCCGTCCGCTCATCTTGACCGGGTAAATCCTGCCCCTTCCCATGGCCAGATTTCCACGCCATAGCGGTTTTGAATTTCATCAATCACCGCCGTATGGCGCAACCAATGCGCCGACGCCGTCAGATCGTGATCGAAGGGATTTTGTGGTTTTTGGCATTTTTAGCCAAGACTACGTCCAGCGTAACCATTCCTTTTGCCTTTGCTTCCATCGCACAAGCCAAGTGCAGTGCGTCACCTGCACGCAATCCTGTTGCGGACTGCATGGTCAGAACAGCTGCTTTGTGAAACGTCATTGTTTCCACTGGTAATAGTTGCAAGTCGTTCGCACAAACGCGCTCAAACTGCATCCAAGCTGCTTGGGCTTGCTCTTTGGTTAATTGCCCAGTACGTTGCTTGAGTCCCATTGCGCTTGCAAATTCTGTGACGCACCAAGCTGCTGATGCCAGCTCGTCTGTGCAGCTTTCGTACCATCTGATTACATCAGTCGTCTGGGCTTCATTTGTGCAAAGTGCGACCAGAACGCTGGTGTCGACGTACAACATCAATATCGCGCCTCACTGCGGAGCATTTCCATGACAGAGGTGCCCATTGGAAGCCCTTCGCGCTTCTGCTGCAGCTCCTTGGCAAACGCTTTGCGACTCCATTGCACAGGGCGAAGATTTAATGCGCCATCCACGCCTAAATGGGCCTCCAATTGGTCGCCTTCTTTAATTCCAATTTGCCGCACGTAGTCCGCAGGAATGCGCACAGCTAGGCTGTTTCCCCATTTCGCGATTTGTAAGTTCACCATGGTATTTTGGATATACGAAAATGTTTCTACATTTTAGGTCGATGGTGACTTCAATTCAAGTGTTCAGTGAAAATTTGGTAAGCGCTCCACCAACCCCAGAGAGTCAACCCGGGTTCGACAGTTCAACCGCGCTTGCCACCCCAATACCGTAAGCGTCTAGCCGCGGCATCTTGAGTAGGCGCTGATTGGCTGAGAACTTCAAATGGTTGCGGCATGCGCCCGAGCAGATGCCTCCATAGCTGGGGTGGCCATGCAGGCCAGCTCTGCCAAGAAGTGACGTGCCGTGACGGCTGCGAACTTTGAGCTGCGTGAACTGCATGCCGATGATGGCTGTTCAGCGTTAAGCCTGGGTGCGCCTAATGGATCATCTCGGATGATCCCATGTGATCCCGGCGTGGTTGGGAGAGAGTTGACAGTTGCGTCAAGTGTCACCATAATCCGATCACCACTCATCCCTTGCGGTGTCATTCAGTTGGCTCCCGCTTGGGACGAAAAAGCCGCTCTCTGGGCGGCTTTTTCACATCTGAAAAAAATATTCCGAAGCGTTTATCGAACAAGCCGTGGTCAAGCTGCTTTCGTGCGGCAAGCGCACCGTGCGCGAAGTCGCGCTGGAGCTCAACGTCAGCTACCACACGGCCAAAAACTGGCTAGAAAGAAAACCTCCAGGCATGGCTGCCATGCGCGCGGGGCAGACAGCACCCGGTGCTTCGGCGCTGGTATTGCTGCCTGAGTCACGCAAGCAATCCATCCCATTCTGTTGTGTGCCGATGGCTGAATGCTACGGGGTAGCCGAATACTTACAACTCGGGCTGTCACAGCCAATGACGGCATCGAAATTGCCTTTATGGCGATAAAAGTTATACTAAAATACGACTTTTTTTGGAGTAAGCCATGCTCAATGCCTCTCTTCGCCGATCTGGCGGATCGCTCATCATGACGATCCCACCGTCGTATGTGGAACAGAATCACCTTGATGCCGGATCTCGCGTGTTTGTCGAGATAAACGGGGCGGAACTCAAAGTCAAGCCAGGTCGCCAGCGTCGCCAGCTTTCGGAATTGTTGGCGGCAACGCCAGAGAACTTAGTTCGAGTGGCCGATTGGGATGAAATGCCAGCCCTTGGGGCCGAGCTTTGATACCTGAGCGGGGCGACATTCTCCATCTTCAATTTGATCCAGCCTCTGGGAGGGAGATGCTGGGCAAGCACTTTTGCCTGGTAGTTTCCCCTCGCTCTTTTAACGCCCGTTTTCGGTTGGCGATGGTGTGCCCCATTTCAGGTGGCGCGTCTGAGATCGCGCGAAATAGTGGGTTCCTGGTTTCTCTGATGGGGTATGGCTTGCGTACCGATGGCGCAGTGCACGCACATCAACTCAAATCATTAGACTGGACGGCAAGACAGGCTTCCTTGGTTGAAAAAGTCCCGGATGTCGTCCTGCAAGAGGTGCTGGAATGCTTGGTCGCCATTTTTGAGGACGAGTAGGCCGCAGCTGCGATGTACAGCGTGTTGGTCGCGCTCAAGCTGTGGGAGATCAATGGTGCAGGTTGACGACTACGTGTACGCCGTGCCATTCGTTGAAACCGACTCGGAAATCTTTCTTGAAGCCATCATCCCCAGCCGCAAGGCAACCCGGCAATACAGGAGTAACGCATGAAAAAAGTCATCAAGTTCGATGAGGAAGAGCTAGAGATACTGCAGGCATGGGAGGCTGGCACGCTCAAACATTTGCAGGCAGTTTGTTGCATAAATTTGTCAGTGGGCATCTTCCCTTGCAGCGCTGCGCGAGGTGTCCGCTCTGATCCACCGACCTTGACCCGGCAGCCGATGATCCTGACCCTATTGAGGCAAGCTTGCTGGAGTTTGAAACTGCTGCAACAACTGAGCTGACTGACCGAAGTTCTTGACAATCCTTTTGCCTTACATCATAGTAAGGCAAAAGGATTTAACCATGTCAACCGCAACTCTTACATCCAAAGGCCAGATCACTATTCCTGTGGAGGTCCGCAATGACCTCAAGGTTGATGTTGGCGATAGGGTCGAGTTTGTTCAGATCGCCCCAGGCCGCTATGAATTCGTTGCGGCCACCAACGAAGTAACCGTGCTCAAGGGGATGTTTGGCCCGGCCAAGAAAACCGTTTCTATTGAGTCCATGAATGCGGCCATCGCGCTACGCGGGGCGGCAGCACGATGATCGGCCTCGACACGAATGTCCTGGTGCGCTACATCATGCAAGACGATTCCAAAAATTCGCCAAAGGCGAACAAGTTGATTGAATCTTTGGACGGTGACAACCCCGGATACATCACCATGGTGTCTGTCATCGAGTTGTACTGGGTGCTGACCTCCTGCTACGAGTTGACAGCTGAGCAGGTTGGGCAAGCGCTGGAGGCAATACTTCGCACCAAACCATTTTTGGTAGAGCGCGCGGATCAGGTAATGCGTGCTCTGCGGGTGTTTGGTGAAGGTAAGGCCGACTTTGCAGACTGTTTGATCGAAAGGTCTGCATCGGGTGCTGGTTGCACCCAGACCATGACTTTTGATGTCGGCGCATCCAAGCACGCTGGCATGACCTTAATTGCCTGAAAATGGCTAAACCAATCAATAAGGCGATGGATGCAGAGATGGTTAGCGTATCCCGGATTCAAGCATGGGCGAACTACTCTGTTGGCTTGCTGGGCAACAGAACAATGCGTTCTATCAGAAGACAGGTTGCAGTGACGCCGAAAGTTGTATATACTTCATATATGCATAGTGAGGTACCATGATGAGAGTTGCAAGTGAAAACCTGCTGGTGAAATTTCGCTCCAAGGACACACAATTTGGTGTGACCCGTGGAACGGTTAAGGCGCTGGCCAAAGAGTTGGATGTGAACGAAACACAGGTTATTCACATGGCGTTGTCAAAGTTCGCAACTGATGTTTTGCCAGCCTACGCACCTGATGATGGTCCGTTGACCGCAAAGCAAGTCCAAGCATTGCGCAAGGATGTGACCAAACACATGCCGAAGGGCAAAGTGGTCTCAAGAGAGACATTGTTTGCATGAGTCAAAACTGGAAACTCCCCGCACCCGGCGACATCGTTTGGTGTTTGTTTCCAGAAGTTCCAGATATTGAGCCAGGACCCAAGCCCCGGCCAGCACTTGTCATGAGTGTTGAACGTCGGGTTGATGGTGATCTGGTCAGTGTGGTGTATGGGACATCCCAGAATCTGGTGCGACTAAAAACTGGTGAAGTGGCAATCACCCGAGCCAAACATCCAGCGGCCTATGCGCTCGCTGGATTTG